>JACKQG010000249.1_pt1 | contig 79270 bp, 68 predicted proteins | sample 8237621 | NCBI WGS metagenome assembly JACKQG01 (sample SAMN15677084, study PRJNA649215) | marine metagenome | biome: marine; feature: Black Sea; material: saline water; isolation source: suspended particulate matter (SPM) from the Black Sea western gyre | collected 2013-06-09/2013-06-10 | depth...
GCAGGGTGGTGTGAGAGGACGGATAGGGAATTAATCCCTATCCTCCTACTCGATTGAGAAGCATAGCATCGAGGTTTTAGACACGAATTCCACGAATTGGACGAATGGACACAAAAGGCAAATAGGCATTCCCATTAAAATAATTCGTGGTGTTGCGTGGAGATTAGTGATATTCGTGTCTAGGAGAATCCTTTTCTCAATGAGTGATTTCTTTTTCAAACATCACTATTTTCATGGCATTTGAGATGTTCAATATTATTTTGTGCTGATTTCAGGAAAAACAGGACAAAAACATCTACGAAAAACAAAAAATATTGAATAAGAAATTGAGAGTCGCTTGCCTTTCCGTTTAACCAATGAAGGTGAGTATGCTGTCCGCCTCATGGTCTATCTGGCGGGTAGGAATCGTGATCAACTGGTCTCAGCTCGGGAAATAGCCGACAACCAAGATATTCCTCAACGCTTTCTGCGAACCATTGTATCACAATTTGTCAAATTAGGATTTATCAAATCATTTCAGGGCAATGGGGGTGGCGTCCGCCTTGCTGAAGGCGCCGAGAACAAAACTTTACTGGAAGTCATTGAGGCAGTTGAAGGTCCCATATATTTGAATGTCTGCATGCAAGGTGAAGTGGCCTGTCAGTTTTCCAATCACTGTGCCGTTCATCTGGTCTGGCATGAGGCTCAGGATGCCATCCAGAAAATTTTAGGGGGTAAAAAAATCAAAGAACTGGCCCAGGTTAATTTTGATCTGGCGGCCAAGGGTTTTGGTGCTGGTTCTGATACCATGTGTGGCATACCAGTAAACACCGAAGATACCGAGGTCACACGTGGCGATTAATTTCGGTAAATACACAGCTGAACAGACACCGGCGGATCAGGAAAAAGCCATGGGTTGCTTCCATTGTGGTGAACCCTGCCCGGACAATACCATATCAATCGGGGACAAGAGTTTTTGCTGCCATGGCTGCAAAACCGTGTTTGAAATTCTCAATGCCAATGAAATGTGTGATTATTATACCATTGAAGACACACCTGGAATTACCCCCAAGCAGGATTTGATTTCCGGTCGTTTTGAATATCTCGATGATGAGACTGTTAAACCCCAGGTTATTGATTTTTCAGATGGAAAAACGGAAAAAGTTACCTTCCATAGCCCCACCATGCACTGCGCCTCATGCATCTGGCTCCTGGAAAAACTCCACGACATGGATTCACGAATATATAGCTCTGTTGTAAATTTTCCCCGTAAGCAGGTGACCATAACCTATAACCGTGAAGAAATGAAGCTCAGTGAAGCTGCCGCACTCATTTCATCCCTTGGTTATGAACCCCTGGTCAACCTGGATACGGTGGGCAAGCGTGAACAGTCCTCCGCAGAGAAGAAATTATATCTGAAGATTGGTCTGGCTGGTTTTGCCTTCGGCAACGTTATGATCCTCAGTTTCCCCGAATACCTCTCACGAGTCGGTTCGGTGGACGCCACGTTCAAAATGGTGTTTGGTTATCTCAGTCTGATTATGTCCTTACCAATTCTGCTTTTCGCCACAAAAGATTATTATCAATCAGCCTGGGCTGGCATCAAGAGCCGTACCGTCAATATTGATGTCCCCATCACCCTGGGGATCGGGATGCTCTTTTTCAGATCAGCCTGGGAAATTCTCACCCAAACTGGCGTCGGTTACCTTGATTCTTTTACTGGTCTGGTTTTCTTTTTACTGGTGGGGCGGCTCTTCCAACAAAAAACCTACGAAGTCCTTTCTTTTGAAAGAGATTATAAGTCATTTTTCCCATTATCTGTCACCCGGAAGATCAACAATGTAGAAGCAGTGGTAGCCGTTTCAAAACTGAAGCCCGGCGATCGCATCGTGGTGCGGAACCAGGAGTTGATTCCAGCAGATTCTGTCCTCCTTAAAACAGATGCCTATATCGATTATAGCTTTGTCAGTGGAGAATCCGCTCCTGTGACAAAAAATGCAGGTGATTTTATCTACGCCGGTGGTCGCCAGGCTGGAACTACCATTGAGTTGGAGGTAATCAAGGAACCTTCACAGAGCTATCTCACTCAACTCTGGAATAACGATGTCTTCAACAAGCCGCGATTTTCCCGTTTGAATGTCCTGGTGAATCAGGTGAGTCATTATTTCACCTTTGGCGTATTGGCCATTGCCATAATCGCTTCCCTCTACTGGCTTCAAATAGATACCGCCACAGGGATAAAGGTATTCACCTCTGTCCTGATTGTTGCCTGTCCTTGTGCTCTGGCACTTTCCTCGCCTTTCGCGTTGGGTACAGCCATGCGTATCTTTGGTCGCAAAGGTTTCTATGTGAAAAACACCGATACGGTGGAAGCGCTTTCCAAAATCAATACCATCGTCATGGACAAAACCGGTACTTTAACGGAATCCCGACAGGAAACCATTGAGTTTTCGGGTGAGATTCTGTCCCATGAAGACCAGGAAACCATTAAATCTCTCGTGCAACATTCAACCCATCCCTTGAGTCAGAAAATCTTCCAGGCCCTGGATGTTAACGCGAATCACGTTGTGGAAAACTTTGAAGAAATATCTGGGAAAGGAATTCAAGGTCTTATTGAAGGGCGTAGCATCAAGCTCGGTTCCGCTAAATGGTTGGGACTTCAGGAAGATGCCAGTGATGCAGAAGATATGAAAACCCGGGTCTTTCTTAGTGTGAATAATGAAGTCCTGGGCTCATTCCTCATCGCCAACGTATTTCGCAAAGGATTGCGACCTCTACTCTCAGATTTGAAAAAACAATTCAGCATGTATCTCTTGTCTGGTGATACTGAGCGGGAAAAAGCCACTCTGGTTAATCTCTTTGGCAGCGAGGAAAACCTGCAGTTTCGCCAAACGCCGGAGAATAAATTGGATTTTGTGTCCAAAATTCAGGGAGAAGGTGCCCATGTTCTTATGGTGGGTGATGGTCTCAATGATGCCGGCGCTTTAAGAGCCAGTGAAGTAGGCATTGCCATCACTGATGATGTATCAGCCTTTTCACCTGCCAGCGATGGAATTCTTACCGGCAAGAACTTGCATTTGTTAGGATCTTTTATCAAGATGTCCAAGGCGACCACCTCAGTCATTGTGGCCAGTTTTGTGATCTCAATTATATATAATGTGGTTGGAGTTAGTTTTGCAGTGGCAGGAAAATTATCCCCTCTGGTTTCGGCTATTCTCATGCCTGCCAGCTCAATTTCCGTCGTGGCTTTTACCACATTTACTACAAGCTTGCGAGCCCGTATGATGAAATTAACTTGATGAAACGTGAGTATCTAAATTGTATGTAATGTTTATTCTGATGGCTTTTAGTCTGACGGCATCACTGATTTTTTTGGGTGCCTATATCTGGTCGGTTAAATCCGGACAGTTTGATGACAAATATACCCCTTCAGTGCGAATGTTATTTGAAGATAAAAAAACATCAAAGAAAACGGAACCCGGTCTTAATTCGGGAGAAAAAAACGAGGAGAATAAATAATGGAGATGGAAAAATTTCAGTACGATAATAAAATCGTGCGAATGTTTTTCTGGGCCACCGTTATCTGGGGCGTGACTGCCTTCTTGGTTGGACTCACTATTGCGCTTCAGTTACCAGCGCCGGTCTTTAATTTCAGTACCTCATGGTTGACCTTTGGTCGCCTGCGTCCCTTGCACACCAATGCTGCAATTTTTGCTTTTGTTGGCAACGGCATATTCATGGGATATTACTATTCAGCTCAAAGATTGCTCAAGGCCAGAAATTTTTCCGATGTACTTAGTAAAGTGCATTTCTGGGGGTGGCAGGGTATCATTGTCTCGGCTGCATTAACACTACCTGCCGGTCTTACCTCAGCCAAAGAATACGCAGAACTGGAATGGCCCATTGATATAGCCATCGCTGTGATTTGGGTTGCCTGGGGTGTGAACATGATGGGGACTATCCTTAAACGTCGTGAGAAACATCTCTATGTAGCGATCTGGTTTTATATCGCCACCTTTGTCACGGTTGCCATGCTCCACATTGTGAATTCTATGGCTATACCAGTGAGCTTCTGGAAAAGCTATTCGCTCTTTGCCGGTGTGCAGGATGCCCTGGTTCAATGGTGGTATGGTCACAACGCAGTCGCGTTCTTCCTGACCACACCTTATCTGGGTCTGATGTACTACTTCATGCCCAAAGCAGCTCAGAGACCAGTCTATTCTTATAGGCTGTCGATTATTCATTTCTGGGCTCTCATCTTTCTGTATATCTGGGCTGGTCCTCACCACCTGCTGTATACCTCAACACCAGATTGGGCGCAAACATTGGGAACCGTATTTTCCATCATGTTGATCGCTCCATCCTGGGGTGGTATGCTTAACGGCCTCCTCACCTTACGGGGTGCCTGGGATCGTGTACGCCAGGATCCCATTCTGAAATTTATGGTGGTGGCTGTATCTGCCTATGGAATGACCACCTTTGAAGGACCCATGATGTCATTGAAAAACTATAATGCCATCACGCATTTCACGGACTATACCATTGCCCATGTCCACGTAGGTGCATTGGGCTGGAATGGCCTGTTGACCTTTGGTATGCTGTACTGGCTGGCTCCTCGTTTATGGAATGCCAAACTATATTCCGTCAAGTTGGCCAATGTTCACTTCTGGCTAGCCACACTTGGAATCATTTTCTATGTCATCCCCATGTACTGGACGGGTATAACCCAGGCTTTGATCTGGAAACAGTTCACACCTGAGGGTTTGCTGGTTTATCCAAACTTTCTGGAAACCGTATTGCAGCTGGTGCCCATGTACTGGACACGAGCCTTTGGTGGTACGCTTTATCTAACGGGTTCCTTGATCATGGTTTATAACCTGGTCAAAACTGCCCGTTCTGGAGCTCCCATCCCTGATCAGGAAATGGAAGCTGCCCCACTGAAACCCATTGTGTCAGAGCCAGGTGAACACAAACACCGTTGGCTTGAAGCCCGTCCCATGTACTTCCTGGCCGTAGCACTGGTTGCTGTTGCCATTGGTGGTATTGTAGAATTTGTACCCATGTTTGTGGTGAAATCCAATATTCCCACCATCACCACGGTGACACCTTACTCACCTCTAGAGCTTGAGGGTCGCGACATATACATCAAGGAGGGTTGTTTTAACTGCCATTCCCAGATGATTCGTCCCTTCAGAAGTGAAACGGAACGCTACGGTGAATACTCTAAAGCAGGTGAATTCGTTTATGATCATCCCTTCCTGTGGGGCTCAAAACGAACAGGACCGGATCTCCATCGTGAAGGAGTTGGCAAATTAAGAAAACCTGATGCCTGGCATTACAATCATATGGACAATCCTCGCTCAATGAGTCCTGGTTCCATTATGCCGGTCTATCCCTGGTTATTGGAGAGATCCAATGACTATGCTGATCTTCCTAAGAAGATTAGTGTCATGAGAACGCTGGGGGTTCCTTATGCAGCAGGATATGAGGATATTGCGCTGGATGATCTTAAGAAACAGGCCGATGGAATCGTTGCCAATCTTAAGGAATCAGGCATTGAATCATCCTGGGATAAAGAGATTATTGCGCTTATCGCATATCTTCAGAAACTTGGAACAGGGATTCTTCCCAAATAGGGAAGGAATGAGAACACATGCTAAGTCGCATTTATCAAGGAGCTGAAGGCCTTCAATTCTTTCAAGGTCTTTCTCTGGTCCTGTTCTTTCTCGTCTTTGTGGGAGCGATCGTAATGATCGTTACCATGCAGAGGGGACACATTGATAAAATGAGCAATATGCCCCTCGAGAGCGGGGATGATCAAAACAATGGAGGCCTTTAATAATGGGCAAAGTCACAAACGAACTCATTGATCACGATTATGATGGAATTCAAGAATATGACAACGATCTGCCAGGTTGGTGGAAAGCATTATTCCTGATCACCATCGTCGTGGCAGTAATATATGTACCATACTATCACTTCTTCGGTGATTTACAGGATGCAGAGTATCAAAAGGAAATGGGTACTTATGTAGAAGCCAGCGTAGGTCGTGGTGCTTTTACATCCTACTCATCCCCCTGGGCCAGCAACGGAGAAATTACGCCAGCCTTGCGGGCAGAAATGGATAAAATCCTGGACGCTCCCTTTGATGAGCAATTAATGCGGGCCATGGCCAAAGCCGACCCTGATCAGCTGGCCAAACTACAAACTGCTTTTCCTGATATCATTGCAGCTTATGGAAGTGGAGCAAGCGCTTCTCCCGATCCAGCACCTGCCAAAGAAGAAGAACCAGCAGCAACGCCTTCCAAAGGAATGGCCGCTCTCACAGATGATGCCAGTCTGGCTGCAGGGAAGAAAATTTGGGACACCCAATGCTTTACCTGTCACCTTAACGATGGCGGTGGAAGTATTGGTCCAAATATGACTGATAACTATTGGATCCACGGTGGAGATATGGCATCAATTGTCAACCTCATTAAAGTGGGTGTACCAACCAAGGGCATGATCCCATGGGAGGCCACACTCACCCCTGACCAAATCATGCAAGTTTCCAGTTATATCAAAGTGAAGTTGGTTGGCACAACTCCAGCTGTTCCCAAGGCACCTCAAGGAGACCTGTTTGAGGGCTAGGTTTAGCGAGGGATAATATATGGGGAAGGAACTCACGTTTTAACGTGAGTTCCTTTTGCCATATTAGTTTATAGTAAACAAATACTTGGAGATGGCATGTAAATGAGTCAGCCCGACAGAAATCTCACCAACATAGATGCCCCATCAGCATTCAGAGATAGAATTGCTTCCATGGGAGATGATGGTAAGCGAAAATGGGTATTCCCTCGTAAACCTTCCGGTCGTTTCTTCAATGCCAGGACCTGGTTCTCGTATTTGTTGCTCTTCATCATGTTCAGTGGACCATTTATAACCATAAACGGTCGCCCTTTTCTCCTTCTCAATATTATTGAGCGCAAATTTATCGTTCTGGGTATGGCCTTCTGGCCTCAGGACAGTTTTATCTTTGTGCTGGCCACACTGACCTTTGTGGTGGGCATTCTCCTGTTTACCGTCATTTTTGGACGTCTTTTTTGTGGGTGGGCTTGTCCACAAACCATCTTCATGGAAATGGTCTTTCGCAAAATCGAATATCTCATCGATGGCAATGCCAACAAACAGCGCAAGCTCAAGGCGCAGGATTGGAATACAGAAAAGATCTTCAAACGGATCCTGAAACACGGGATCTTCTGGGTATTATCCTTTATTATTGGAAACACATTTCTGGCTTACATCATTGGCAAGGATGAACTTTTCCAGATCATCACCTCGCCGGTTTCAGAGCATGCTGGTGGTTTTGCCATCATGGTTCTTTTTACCACCATTTTCTATTACATCTACGCCTTTTTTCGGGAACAGATTTGCACCCAAATCTGCCCCTATGGTCGTTTGCAGTCTGTGCTTCTTGATGACAAATCCATCGTCGTGGCTTATGATTTTATCCGAGGTGAAAAACGAGGTAATCCCAAAAAAACCAGTGCAGAAGATCTGGGTGATTGTATTGATTGCAATCAGTGTGTCGAAGTATGTCCTACAGGTATTGATATCCGTAATGGCACCCAGTTGGAATGCGTCAATTGTACAGCCTGTATTGATGCTTGCGATACCGTTATGGATAGGGTTAAAAAGCCTCGGGGCTTGATTCGCTATAATTCATTTGATGGGATTCATACAGGGGAAAAACTTGGCTTAAATTTCCGCAATATTGGCTATTCTGCTGTATTAGTTGTTCTTGTGATTTTCTTCTTGCTCCTGCTGGTAACCCGCTCCGATGTGGAATCAACCATCCTGCGTTCATATGGTACCATGTATCAGGAAGTGGGGAATAATCACTTCACAAATTTGTATACGATTAAAGTGCTCAATAAAACCTTTGAAGATTTGCCGATCCGGCTTGAATTGCTGGAACCTGAAGGAACTCTGACTATGGTAGGTAGTGATTTAGAAATAAGCGGCCAGGACAAAACTGAGGGTGCCTTTTTTGTTGACCTTTCAGGTGATTTATTGGATGGCACGGAAGCTAAATTAAAGATTGCGGTCTATAGCGGTGACCGTTTGCTGGAAACGGTAAAAACATCATTTATGGGACCGAGGAAGTAATGCAGGGACAAGATAAATCCGGTAGATTATGGATGTGGGGTCTTACCGCCACAATAGTGGTCTTTATTGCTTTCTTTGTGGGATTTGCCATCTGGACCTTTCAAGACGATGTTGAGCTGGTTTACGATAACTACTACGATAAAGATGTGGTTTTTGATCAACAGATCAAGCGGGTCGCTAGAACACAAGCACTCCCTTTTAAACCCATTTTAACATATCATCAAACCACGCAAGTTCTAGATGTGAAATTTCCACTGGCTCTGGGTCACATGCCTACGGATGGGGAGGTATTGCTCTTTCGTCCTGCGGATCTTCATCGGGATCGATTGTTTCGCCTGATATTGGAAGGTGATAGTCTTCAGCTCATCGAACTTCCGGATATGGATCAGGGGCTTTGGCGAATCAAGCTGAACTGGACCAGCGGTGGAGAAGAGTATTATCTGGAACAATCTCTGATGGTGAACTGATGATTTCTGACGGGACAATTTAGCGATCAAAGAACTTCTTTGACAGGCTCGCCGGTGATTGTCTTCAACAAATAACCCTTGCTGAACATGTAGCTCAAGTTAATTTTTTCCAATTGGTTTAGGAGAGACACTATGAGGCTGAAACGCGGGCTCATTCTTACAATTCTTGGTATGTTTATTCTGACTGCATGCAGTGAAGATCCAAATGTACTCTTCTCAAAAGCCGAAACAGAGGCAGCTTTAGGCTCACGCCAAAAAGCCCTGAACTATCTCCTGCAAATTCAACAATCCAATCCTGACTACACGGAAGCTTATTTGTTTGCAGCCCGTCTGTTCATGGAGGACAACAACCTTACTGATGCGGTGAATCAGTGTAAACGTGGTTTGGATGCACAGGCTGATTCATCTCAAATATTGAGATACATTGGAGAAATCTATCATCAGAGTGGCAGCATGGATAATGCCTACCAATATTACCGCATGGCTGTTCAGGCCAATGGGGATGATGTGGATGCCCAGATCAGCATGGGATATATTCTTAATGAGAAAGACTTATATGAACAAGCCCTGACTCACTTTGATAAAGCTCTTGAGTTGGATTCAGCCAATTATCAAGCCACCGTCGGCAAGGCAAAGACACTGAGTAATTCTGGTAAGACAGCGGCCTCAATTGAAATATTGCAAGAGGCGGTGAAGAGTGAACCTATGCTGGGTGCTGCCTATGGGGCGCTTGCAATGGCTCAGGAAAAAACTGCCACCGAAGATAAAGACATTTTAGAAAATTATGCCCTGGCTGTCAAGCTATCCTCCAAAGACAAGTCTGTCTGGGATGCTTATGTCGATTTCATGATGCAGGATCAGGATCAGAAAGAGGCTGTCAAAGTACTACAAAATTATCTCTATCATTTCCCCCAGGTCATTGAGGGAAGACACCGCCTGGCTGAATTATATATTGATCTGGCTAGATCTGAAAGCCTCTCCTGGTTGGATGCTGCACGACAACAGTGTGACCAAGCCTTAATCACGGACCAGGATGATCATTACAGTCATGCCTTGCTGGCCAAAATTTATCTGCTTCAGGAAAAGCCAAGGCTGGCAATCCTTGAGGCACAATTAGCATTTGAAATTAATCCAAATACTGAATATCGGGAATTGGTGGATCAGGCCAAATTTTTTACGAAATGATTTTGCTTCCATAAAAGCTTTCCCCATCGAGCCAGACATTTGGACACTCATTCCAAAGCCATCCAAGCAAACACGCTGGGGATGGCTTTTTAATTAATTCCCCATGTGGCGCAAGCCGGGGCAAAAAAAACAGGACTTTAGACATGCGCAAAAAAGTTGTCGTATTGGGTGCAGGCATGGTTGGAAGAGCCATGGCTATCGATTTGAGCAAACAACATGATGTGCATTCAGTTGACAGAGATGAAAGCGCCCTGGCACTTCTTTCCAATCATCCGAATCTGAGTACGGCTGCCGCCGATCTGGCGGACGCTGCTGCTGTCACAGATGTTATTGCTGAAGCAGATATTGTTGTAGGTGCCGTCCCTGGTTTTATGGGATTCAAAACGCTTGAAACCGTTATCAAAGCGGGGAAGAACATTGTAGATATTTCCTTTTTCTCGGAAGATCCTTTTGAATTGGATGCTCTGGCAAAATCCAAGGGTGTGATTGCTGTGATGGATGCAGGTGTTGCTCCAGGGATGAGCAATCTCATCCTAGGGGCCTATCAAAACGAAATGGACGTTACAGACTTCACCTGTTATGTCGGTGGATTACCTAAGGAGCGGACCTGGCCCTATGAATACAAAGCTCCCTTCTCACCCATTGATGTGATTGCAGAATACACCCGACCCTCTCGCATTGTTGAAAAGAGTGAAATTGTCGAAAAGGTAGCTCTATCTGAACCAGAGCTGATTGACTTTCCCGGCGTGGGTACACTAGAGGCTTTCAATACAGATGGCTTGAGAAGTTTGATTCACACCATGAAAATTCCCAATATGAAAGAAAAGACCCTACGCTATCCAGGACATATAGAACTGATGCGTATTCTTCGCGAAACAGGCTTTTTTGGGGAGCAAAAGCTTCAAATCGGAGACCAAAGTGTGAGACCACTTGACCTGACCACCTCACTGTTGTTTCCCAAATGGAAGCTTGGGGAGGAGGAAGAAGAATTCACCATCATGAATATCCTGATTGAAGGTTTGGATGGAGGTAAGCAATTCAAGCATAAGTATGAGTTACTGGATCGCTATGACCCCTCTACAAAAACATCTTCCATGGCCAGAACCACAGGATACACCTGTACAGCTGTCACCCAGCTCATATTAGATGGCCAATACGATCGCAAAGGGATCAGTCCACCTGAGTTTGTTGGTGAAGCATCGGGCTGTCTGGATACGGTTTTTAATTATCTCGAAGCACGAGGTGTTATTTATAAGAAAAGTTCACAAGCGGATTAAGCGTCAGATTGAAACTGTCTAAAACCACAAAAGGACTCTCTCTCTGGACATTGGTCATGTTGATCTTTGTCCCGACCTTTGGCTTTAACAATATCACTACAAATGGTGTTGCCCTTGGACCAGCAGCCATTCCTTCCTGGATAATCGTCTGTATATTCTATTTTTTACCTCTCACGGCCATCATTGCGGAACTGGCCTCAGTAAACGAGAACAAGCGGGGTGGAATTTACAGTTGGATTGCCTTTAGCCTAGGTCATCGTTGGGCCTTTTTTGGCACCTGGTCTTATTTTATTTCGAATTTGTTCTATCTACAATTCGTCTTTGCCCGCATCCCTGTCATGGCTTCCTGGGCTCTGTTTGGAGAGAATCGTTTTACAGATGCCAATGTGAGTCTGCTGCCCTACTATTCCATTTTACTGTGTCTCATGTTGACCTGGATCGCCAGTCGGGGAGTCAAATCGTTTTCCAAATTGAGCAATCTGGGCGGAAAGTTGACCATCACTGTAACGGGTGGCTTTATTGTTTTTGCCTTTCTGGCCTATTTAAAAGGTACCCCCTCGGCGACAGAGTTTTCCATGGAAAGCATGATGCCTGATTTTTCAACCAGCTACATTGCCACCTTTTCGTGGCTGCTTCTGGCAGTTTCAGGTGCCGAAGTTGCAGGTACCTACATTGATAAGGTCGACAGCCCCCTGCGTAATTTCCCCCGAGGAGTGATCATGGCCACCATGCTGGTGGGCGTGGCCTATATCCTGGGATCCTTTGCAGTGAGTCTGGTAGCTTCTCCAGCAGAATTGTCTGAAGCAGGCTTAAAAGATGCCCTTTTTGTGGTCCACAAACTGTTGGCTGAGAGTTTGGGGATCAATGGAGACATGGTGGTGCGTTTGTTCGCGATGATTTTCCTGGTGACGTCTGTTGCGGCTTATGTTGTCTGGATTGAATCTCCTTTGCGAGCCATGTTCTCAGAGGTCCCAGAAGGAACCTTCCCGGAAATATTGACCCGCAAAAACTCTGATGGTGGTCTGAGTCATGCTTTATGGATACAGGCAGGCGTGGTGATTGTTCTCATCGCGATTCCCTTGATCGGTTTGGAATCCATAGACGCCTTTTTTCGACTAATTACTGACTTGACTGCTCTGAGCCTGGTGATTCCCTATATGATTTTAGCGGCTGCATATCTGGTTTTTAGAATGAACAATACTCCTGGACCTTTTACCATGATGCGATCCAATAAGCTTGCTCATTCAGTGGCATTTGGGACACTAGTTATCAGTGTAGCCGCATTTTTCGGAGCAGGTATTGATTATTATGTAGATGCTGAAACCGGCTGGGAAGCCGCTAAGGCCATCCTGATGACTTATGGAGGTCCCATATTCCTCATTGCACTTGGATATGGACTTACCCATTTTCGCAGGCAATCCACTGGCTAGAGAGGCACAATAATTCAGGGGGATCTGATGAAGGAGTTTGTATGAAAAACATGGTATTCGGAACCGGTCCCCTGGCCTGGTGGGTCATGCAGACCTTACTGGAAAAAGGTGACACTGTTGCTCTGGCCAGTCGCAGCGGTAAAATCGATAAAACTTTACCGGACAAAGTCAAAACACATGCCTGTGATGCCACTCAACCTGATGAGGTTGCCAAGGTCTGTCAGGATATGGATGCAGTATATTTTTGTGCCATGCCGCCCTATACCAACTGGCCTGACCTTTTTCCACCTCTGGTGGTTGGCTTTCTCAAAGGAGTTGCCAGAACCAAGGCCAAAGTGATTTTTGGCGATAATCTTTACTTATATGGACCTACCCAGGGGACACGTATTAGCGAAATAGTGGCCCATGATGCAGCGGGTCATAAAGGTCGTACCAGGGAATTTGTGGCACGTCAGTTTATGGCGGCCCATGAGCGGGAGGATAATCTGGTTACCATCGGCCGTGCTTCAGATTTTTACGGTCCATACACGCTGAATGCCCTTCTGGGCGAGATGTTTTTTAAGCCGGCATTTGCAGGTAAAACCGCCAATCTCCTCGGAGATATTGATCTACCACACACCTTTAGCTATATCAAAGATTTTGCAAAAGGACTGGTTACCCTGGGCAGTAACGACTCAGCCTTTGGCGAAGCCTGGCACACACCCAACGCCCCCACAGTTTCCACCCGTGACATGCTCAAGCTGGTTGAAGCAGAACTGGATGGTAAAGTCAAGGTTCGAGTAGCCGGTAATACGATGATATCCATACTTGGGATCTTCAGTCCCATGATCAAAGAAACCCAGGAAATGATGTATACCTGGGAAGAGGCCTATGTGGTGGACCATTCAAAATTTGAAACCGCTTTTGGAGCTGATGTCACCAGTCATGAAGCCGCCATCAAAGAAACGGTTGCCTGGTTCAAAGACTATCTGGAGGTAAAAAAGTGAAAAAGCTGAGCCAGGATCAAATCCTGAACTTTCTCCTCTATGCCGGCACGGTTTATTTCTTCGGGGTCGCAATGGTTCATAGCATGGGATTAAAAATTCCAGGCTTTTATGTTTACTATAATGTGCCATCCTATGCCTACCAGGATAGGATCATTTCTTTTCTGGCTTTTGGCTGGGGAGGTCTCTTCCTGCTTGCCGCGAAAAAGATGGACAAGGATCTCATAAAACTCATTCTTTACATTGGCATGATTGCTGTTATTGCCCTGGTACTCAACACCATCATAACCGATTTTAAACAGCTCGACCCCACTGTTAGCGGCTCTGATTTCAAGTGGATTATTGGTGGCCTGATCTTTTATTGGTTGGGTCTGGTAATGCATTCGAGACAGCACATTTTTAACAATAAATAATGGCTTCAAATTGACAACCTACCTCCCTTGCAAACCCATGATTCCGGTGAAGAGCAAATGAAAATCAGACGCAGTGCTCGCACCATACTGGCAATCCTGTTGCTTTTGTCAGTATTTACACTGTTAACGGCATGGCATAATAAAGCCCCAGGGACCCTCTCAAATCATGACAGGCAGGTGTTGATCAAAGCTCTCACCCTGAAAAATCATGGGCTATCACTTTTTCTGGAAAACATGAAGCTAGGGCGCGACAACCATGGCTTTTATGCTGTCAGTAATTCTGATAAACATCCATGGCCTGCGAATCTCTGGCGTGCTTCCTATCATGATCCCATTGTCAGGTCAACTCTTACTCCAGATGCTGAATTATGTATTCGATATCGAAGTGTGGAAGATTTTCTTCTCATCCTTGATAAAGTTGAAAGTCAAACCCCAGGCATCCTCAACGATTTCAATTTTCAGAACTATCAAATTATTCCAGAAGCCCCAATCACCTTTTCACTTAGACTGTTATTATCTATTTTTACAGGCGTTGTGGGTCTTGTGATTGTGAGATCTATTAATCGAAAGTAATCACCGTTTGGCTAGTCTTCACTACCGTTGGTCATAAAGCGCTTTCAAATCTCTGATACTGTTATTAAAACGCAAGGAAACTAACTATCAAAAGGTAGCCAAAACGGCATAAAAAATGTATGTTGAATGCTCAAATGAGTAGCTATAAACATCTAGTAAAAATTAAACGGAAATGAAGGTGTTCACATGAAACGAAATCAGATATTTGTTCTGTTAATTCTCGCTGTTTCCCTCATGTTTTGGTCATGCGGTGGTGGCGATAAACAAGCTGCAGAGACTGCTGGGGCTGACAAAAGTGCCATAGTTAAAGACATGGCTACACCTGCTGAAGCTGGTGGTTATGGCTTTGAAAAATTAGCAGATGATTTAGGCTACACTACTTATGAAATGAAACCCCAGGAACAAATCTTCTTTGGTGATCCCCGGGCCAAAAAAGGCGGCCTGTTTCGTCATATCACTACTCGTTTCCCTGCTACCATGCGTACAGAGGGTCAAAATGCCAATTATGTTGAAAACAGTACTATTTCTGGGCTGTGCTATGAAGGTTTGATTAACACCCATCCGCTCACACTTGAATTTATTCCATCACTGGCCACCCACTGGAAAATTTCTGATGACAAGATGAAATTCTGGTTTCGCATCAATCCCGATGCCCGTTGGTCAGATGGACGCGAGGTGATCGCTGAAGATGTAGTAGCTACCTGGGATCTCCATATGGATGAAACTATTTTGTCCCCCTCAGACCAGTTGACTTATGGCAAGTTTGAAAGACCGGTGGTTGAAGGTAAGTACATCGTATCTGTTGTGTGTAAAGAATTAAGCTGGAGAAACTTCCTGTATTTTGGTGGTAGCATGGTCATTTTGCCATCTCATTATCTGAATCAAATAGATGGCTCAGAATATCTCAAAGAATATCAGTTTAAGATGCTTCCCGGCACAGGACCTTACGAGATCAAAGAGGAAGACATCATCAGCCAGGAGTCGTTCACTCTGACACGTCGTACTGACTATTGGGGCAAAGAAGATCCCACCAATAAATACACCTCCAACTTTGACAAAATAAAGTTTATCGTTGTTAAGGATAATAACCCACTCATCTTTGAAAAATTCAAGAAAGGTGAAGCCGATTTCTATACTGTATCAGCTGCTCGGGAGTGGATCGAAGAGTGCGAAGCTGACTCGCTCAAATCAGGTGAAACGAACTGGCCATATGCACTTAAAAAAGGGTGGGTCCAGAAACACAAAATTTACTCAGAAAAACCAGCTGGAACCTCCGGTTTTGCCTTCAATATGAGAAAATGGCCTTTCGATGATAAACGGGTTCGCATGGCCTTTACTTATCTCTATAATCGGGAAAAAATGAACGAGGAAATGTATTACAGTGAATACTCCATGATGAACTCACTGTACTCTGGTTCAGTCTATGAAAACCCCGATAATGAGAAAGTGGTTTATAGTCCTGAAAAAGCGGCAAAGCTTCTTAATGAAGCAGGATATACTTCACGTAATGAAGATGGTTGGCTTGTCCATGAAGACGGTCGCATCTTAAGGTTTGAGCTGGCCATACAAAAGGGTTTGGACTATATGGTTACACCCGTCCAGCAGATGATGAAAGAGTACGGCATCGATATGCAGATCAAGTATATAGATGGCAATGCCAACTGGAAAAATCTCATGGAGAGAAATTTCACCATTTTTATGCAAGCCTGGAATGGTCTGGTATTTCCAAATCCTGAAACCTCTCTAAAATCTTCTTTGGCTGATGAAAATAATACTAACAATATTGGCGGCTTTAAGAATGACAGGGTTGATGAGCTCCTGGAAGAATATGATGTGACCTTTGACCAGGCAACTCGTGTGAAGATTATCCGCGAAATTGATGGAATTTACTCAGATATTCATCCAGCAGCCTGGGGTATCGCCAGAAACTATCAACGCGTTCTGTTCTGGGATAAATTTGGTTATCCAGAGTATATGGTTGGTCGTTATACTGGTGATTATCGTTCCGTGTTTACCCACTGGTGGTTTGAGGACGACAAAAAGCAGGCACTTGATGAGGCCATGGCCAATGAAACGGATCTACCTAAGGGTGAAGTTAATAACATGTTCTGGCCCGATTACCTAAAAGCAATGAATAGGGAATAAGGAATAAGGAAAAAAGAGTTCAATCCCATGTGCAAGCAGTGTCAAGGGAAGAAGTGAAAGTTGGACTTCTCAATATTGCTGAAGCAGAAAAAGCCTGGGATTTAAAGGTTAGAACACGACAGTTTGCTCTGGATTGTATTTCACTGGTTGCAGATTTACCTAAATCAAAAACCGGACAAGTAATAGGACATCAATTACTACGATCCTTAACATCAGTTGGCGCTAATTATAGAGCCGCTAGTTTGGCCCAGTCAAAACCTGCGTTTAGGGCAAAACTGAGCATTGTATTAGAAGAGGCTGACGAATGTGCGTATTGGCTAGATCTCATCATAGCTGCATCCTTGCTTGACAGAGATAAAGTCATTGATATTTATTTAGAAGCGCAAGAACTAACAAAAATATTTGCTGCAGCACGAAAAAAAATAGAACAAAGGTAAAATCACATGTCCAACACAACTTATTCTTTAGTCCTTCTTACTTATTAATTTGCTATGACTACGTATTTTATTCGACGCATTTTACTGATGATTCCAACTTTCCTGGGATCAACCATCCTTATTTTTGTCATCCTCCAGATGGCGCCGGGTGGTCCACTGGAAAGGACGATCCAACAATTACAGGCTGGCGCCATGCAGCAGGGAGAATCAGCTGGAAGTGTTGGTGATATCATGAGTGGGGGAAGTTCAGTGCTGCCAGAGTCTGCGCTACGGGAATTAAGAAGATTTTATGGATTCGACAAACCAGTTTATCAGAGATATTTGATATGGCTGGGTATTTGGCCCAGAGAAATTAAACATCGCGAAGTTGATTTTAGTGGCGGTGTAACAGAAGTCAGTAAAAATGTGGGACGTGGAAATTACATGACCCTCCGTCTAGAAGGTGAGGAAGTCGGTGTTTATGATACGGATGGCAGTACCAGCAAGATCTGGAAAGCAGCCATCGATGGGGATGCCTCTAAAGATGGAAAGATTGTAGCCACCATTTTTCAAACTGAGTTTTCAGGTATCCTTACAGGTAACCTGGGAACGTCTTATACCTATGATCAACCAGTTACTGAGGTCATGGCACCCCGCTTTAAGATTTCCATGTTTTTTGGACTCACGGGATTATTCCTATCCTATATCGTCTGTATTCCTCTGGGAATCAGGAAAGCCTTGAATCATGGGTCTGCCTTTGACTTTCTCTCCAGTGTGGTAGTATTTGCAGCCTATTCTATACCAGGCTATGCTCTAGGTGCAGTTTTGCTTGTTCTGCTGGGAGGTGGATCTTTTTGGGACATCTTCCCTCTGGGAGGATTTCGGTCACCAACCGAAGTCTGGGAAAGCATGACCCTCTGGGAACAGATAAAAGATCAACTGTGGCACGCCGTATTACCCATTATTTCCTGGTCAATTGGTAGCTTTGCTGGATTGACCATTTTGATGAAGAATAGTCTGTTGGAAAACATTTCACAGGACTATATCAGAACAGCTTTTGCAAAAGGATTACAGGAAAAAAGAGTGATTTGGGTCCATGCCATTCGGAATTCGGTCATTCCAATTGCTTCAAGTATTGGTGGTGTCATTGGAGTGGTTATCGCTGGATCATACCTCATCGAAAAAGTTTTCAATATTGATGGGTTTGGGAAAATGGGATTCCAGGCCATTCTGGATCGTGATTACCCCATCACCCTGGGTTTTCTGGTGATTGTTGTCATGATTCGACTTGTCTCCAATATCCTTTCAGATATTGCCCTGGCAACTGTTGACCCAAGAATCAGATTTAAATAAAGATGAAACAACAATCTCCATTCTTTGGCCAGAACCCAATATTTAAGTCTTTGCGAAGAAGAGGTTCGACTGAAGCAATCTCAGAATCGAGATCGCCACGGTCACTATGCTTCCTCGCGAAGACTCACAATAATATTTCCCCTGATTTAACCTTAGTTCCAAAATTTAAGCAAGAGACATACATTTATGCCTGAACAACAAGATATATCCCTTTCCATTCTAAAGAAGCGCTGGCTCAAATTCAAAACCATGAAGCGGGGCTACTACTCCTTCGTATTGCTGGTGATTCTCTATGTCCTCTCCTGGTTTCTTCCCGTACTTATTAATAATCGTGCGCTGATGCTCAGCTATGAAGGTGATTTATACTTCCCCGTCGCATCCGGCTATTATGCTGGCACAGACTTTGGTCAGGATGTCCCCGGTGAAGCCATCTATCGTCAACTAGAGGCTACCTGGGAAGCAGAAGACAGTGATAATTGGGTGATCATGCCCCTCTATCCATATAGCCCTTACGAGGACATTACAGTCACAGGGAATAAAATGTATGACCCGCCATCGGGCACCCATTGGCTGGGCACTGACAATACAGGAAGAGATGTATTCGCTCGTCTGTGCTATGGTTTTAATATATCCATATCATTTGCTCTGGTTCTCACCATCCTGAACTATATCATTGGTGTAATAATCGGTGGCAGCATGGGCTATTTCGGTGGCAAATTCGATCTCTTTTTTCAACGCATTATTGAAATATGGTCCAGTTTGCCCATGTTGTTTGTGATCATCATCATTAGCTCCATTATTCGTCCTTCCTTCTTCCTGCTGATTTTCATCTACACCATCGTCAACTGGATTGGTATGACCTATCTCATGCGAGCTGAATTTTATCGTGAAAAATCCAAGGATTATGTCGCAGCAGCCCTGTCAATGGGCCAGACTAGTTTCAAAGTGATGTTTAAGCACATTCTGCCCAACGCCATGGTGCCTATTATCACCTTTTTCCCATTTGCTGTTGTCGGTGGAATCTCAGCCCTGGTGAGTCTTGACTATCTCGGATTTGGAATGCCACCACCCACACCCAGCTGGGGCCAGATGTTAGATGTTGGTCTGCAAAACATTACTAAAGCCTGGATGGTCTTCGCACCAATTTCGGCTCTCTTTTCTACACTGATAATGGTTGTCTTTATTGGGGAGGCCGTTCGTGAGGCTTTTGACCCCAAAGTATATTCGAGGTTAAGATGAGTCGGGAAAAACTGGTAGAAGTCAAGGGACTTAAAACCCGATTCAAAGTTGGTGGAGAATGGGCCAAAGCCGTCGATGGTGTCAGTTTTGATATCTATGAAGGAGAGACACTTGGTATCGTAGGAGAATCAGGATCTGGTAAGTCTGTCTCGGTACTCTCCTTGATTCAGCTAATTCCCAACCCTCCCGGCGAAGTCTCCGATGGTGAGATTATCTTTAAGGGCCAGAAGATTTTTGATGCTGATGATCTGGCTCGTGTCAGAGTAGAACCTCCATACAAATATTTCCCCAAACTTCCTGAAGAGAAACGTAACACAGCTGCCGGCTTCTTCTTTTTAGCCTGGATGCTCATCCACATTTCTTTACCAATAAGTGGTTTGGGCTGGGGTCTTTTATCTCTGGTCCTGAATCTATCAGTTATGGTCCATCTTTTTTATAACTCACCCAGGAATGTCGCCATGGCTGAGTTCAGACAAAACATCTACAGTCGTATGTGGGATATACGTGGCTCTGAAATCGCCATGATATTCCAGGAACCCATGACATCATTGAACCCTGTGTTCAACATTGGAATGCAGACCATGGAAGCGATCAGACCGACTAGCTTGAAGGACTCCCTGAAAGCCTGGTTTGTAAGTCGCGCCAAAAATTTAAAAAGCTATTCCTTCAAAAACAGGGCACAAACCTCAGGTGTTTTTGCTGTGATCGCCCTGGCCTTTTCTCAATTGGCTGCGGGATGGAGTTTTAATCCCCTCTCCATGTTGATAAGCTTGATAGTCGGAGGTCTGGTGCCGACTGGTATCGCCTATTTTATTATAGGAATAGACAAGCTGATCAGCGATGAGTTCAAGAGTCGTCATCAGGAACTTTTTAATGCAGCGGTCAAATTGCTGGATACTGTGGGAATCCCCGATGCAGAACGTCGCATGGGTGACTACCCCCACCAATTCTCGGGTGGTATGCGCCAGCGTGTCATGATTGCCATGGCCCTGGCAAAGAATCCATCATTGCTCATAGCAGATGAGCCAACTACTGCGCTAGATGTGACCATTCAAGCTCAGATTCTGGATTTGATGTTAGATCTCAAGAAGCATAACACAGAAGCCGCCGTGGTCTTGATAACCCATGATCTGGCTGTTGTTGCAGAAACCTGTGAACGGGTTATTGTCATGTATGGAGGTGTCATTCAGGAAATTGCTGAAGTGAATGACCTGTTTAGTAAACCCATGCATCCCTATACAAATGGATTGCTAGGTTCAATTCCCAGGCCAGATATACACTCCAAGCGAGAACGTCTTGAGACGATTCCAGGCATGGTCCCCAATATTCTGGATTTGCCTGTGGGGTGTAAATTTTGTACTCGATGTACCGTGAAATTAGATAAATGTGATACAGAAGAACCGCCGCTTCAGGAGATTACTCCAGGTCATTTTGTACGCTGTTTTGTGACCCAGGAAGAGCAGGTGTCAGCATGAGCAAGAATACACTGGTAGACGTAAAAAATCTGTCCGTACACTTTCCCGTACATGGTGGTGTCTTTTCAAAGCGAGTCGCTACAGTCAAGGCTGTGGATGGAATAAATTTTTCAATCGATCGCAAACAGATTGTCGGCATGGTTGGTGAATCAGGTTGTGGTAAAACTACGGTTGGTAGGGCCATGATAAACATTCTGCGTCATGTGGCGCCAGATGTTGAAATCGGTGGCAGTATTGAATATCACTTTGGTGATGAAGTTGTGGATTTTGCCAGCCTAAGCTCCCGCCAGGTGAGAAAATATCGCTCAAGGGTTCAAATGATTTTTCAAGATCCTTATGCCTCATTGAATCCGCGCATGACGGTGGCTCAAATTATAAGTGAGCCTCTTCAGCTCCATACTGATATGACCAACAAGGAACAAACTGAACGCGTGGGCTGGTTACTTGACAAGGTTGGCTTGCAGCCAGAACAGGCCCGACGCTATCCTCATGAGTTTTCAGGTGGTCAGAGACAGCGTATTGGAATAGCCAGGGCTTTGGCCACAAACCCTGATCTCATTATCTGTGATGAGCCGGTTTCAGCGCTGGATGTTTCTATTCAAGCCCAGGTAATCAACTTGATGCTGGATCTTCAGGAGGAGTTTGATGTTTCCTACCTGTTTATTGCCCACGATCTTTCAGTTGTGGAGCATATTTCTGATAAAATTGCAGTCATGTATCTGGGAGATATGGCAGAATATGGCAATGCCCAGGATGTATACCATCATCCCAGGCATCCCTATAGCAAAGCATTGCTTTCAGCAGTTCCCCTGCCTGATCCCAGTCGTAAAAACAGAAAAAGGATCGTGTTGCAGGGTGATGTACCTACACCACTAAACAAGCCAAGTGGTTGTGCTTTCCGGACGCGTTGTCCTATTGCTCAACCCTCATGTGCAGAATCAAAACCGGAGTTTAAGGAACAGGCCAAAGATCATTTTGTAGCCTGTCCTCTAGTGGAGTAAAACGTTTCAGGATCTATAACAACCTGAGTCCGCCGTATTAATTCTCTATTTCGCCCGGCTCTTCCTGGGTGAATGCACCTTCTTCACATGTTCTACAAAATCTGCCAGGGGGAGGGAGGCAATTGTTTTGCCGATGAGATCCAGGGGCAAGTTTTCTATTTTGCGGAAACGAACGCATGACTTACCCATATCTAAGCGTTTCCCGGTTTCTCGATAAGCAGCCTCAAAGGCTGTAGAACGCTCTTCAAACACATAAATCCCAGATAGATAGACTGCCATATGGTTTTTTTGTGAAGCCAGGGCGGCATATAGAAGTGGCTGTTTGTTGTAGGTATCTGGATACACACTTAGGGGTACCTGGTAGGCGATCATCCCCCAGTTCATAGTTTCCTCATAACCATCAGGCAGGTTCTCGAGGATGGTCTTTCTAACCTGGGCAATTTGCTCTGCTCTATCCTCAGGCAAGCCACTGATATATTCTTCTATGGTTTGGGCGTTTGATTTCATTATTAACATCCTTTAACTTGTAAAACGTATCGAAGGTTTAGAGCCTTCGGAAGATTAAACGTTAATCTTACTTCCAATATTTGGAATCAGGCCTAAATTTGTGCCCAATATGCCCTGAGAAAACAAATATTTCTCTTTGAGATCTAGTTTGATACGCCATGAATGAAAGGTCGCTTTAGAAGTTTTCAATGAAGAAAAAAATATATCTCATCTCACTTGCTCTCGTCTGGCTTTTCCTGTCTGGCAGACTTTTCTATATGACCTATTTAGATGGAGGTTCTGGATCCTATCTTTCCCTGGCCTCAGGACTACGCGAACTCCCCAGTGAGTCGGAGTGGATGAATATTTATCTAGATGGTAAAAAAATGGGACACACCGTTTATTCCATAGAAAACCAGGGAGCCAATGGCTATACCATTAAGAGTTCAAGCAACTTGAATGTGGTTTTTGGTGGTCTGGAATCAGAAATTCACCTTGAAAACACAGCCGTTATGGACACCTCCTTCCGACTGGAAGCTTTCAGTTTCTGGATGCTGTCTGATCAGTATTCAACCCATGTACAAGGGCAGAAGTATGGCACAACCATGGAGCTAGAATTCATTCAAGGCGAGGATACCACCAGAACTGAAATCACGGTGCCCAAAGATCTCTATACCTATTCAGCAATTCAACCCATGGTCGCCAGCAAGGGTATCTTGGAAGGTCAGACCATCAGAGTGCCTGCCTATGACGCCATGTCCAATGAAATGGCCGATGTGATGATCACCCATGAGGGCAAGGAGATCATTAGCGTAGCTGGTGAGAAGCATTTACTTAACAAACTTCGAATTGAGTTTAAGAGTATACCCTCCATTATGTGGCTGGATGACAATGGTATCACCTACAAAGAAGAAACCATCATGGGGATGATGATGGAAAGAACCACTCCGGAACTAGCCTTGGCAAAATCTGATGCAGGTCAGGTAGATTTATTAAATGGTTTTGCTGTCATACCCAGCTATCCCATCTCCAACTCAAAGAGGCTAAAAGAGCTAAAAATTGGTCTCTCTGGCGTCACGGCAGACGTATTGGCGGGATTATCTTCAGAACGCCAGAAAATTGTAAGTATAGACCCTCTAGTGGTATCTTTGAGTCAAGTTACCACTCCCTTGAAGCCAAACGAGCTGGAGCTCAACCTTAGAGCTTCTGATATGGTCCAGAGTGATCATGAACAAATTCGTGCAAAGGCGAATCAGATTTTGGGTGATGAGAGTCAAGCCATCGCCATCAGTCACACACTGACCCAATGGGTCTACAACTTCCTGGAAAAAAAGCCAGTTGCCAGCATCTCTGGTGCCGTGGACATTCTAAATACTGGGGTTGGTGACTGTACTGAACATACTACGCTCTATACGGCTCTAAGTCGTGCTGCAGGTGTTCCTACAAAAATTCATATTGGATTGGTTTATCTCCAGGGGCGCTTCCTGTTCCACGCCTGGCCTGTAGTTGCCATAGATGGTGAGTGGGTAGATGTGGATCCCAGTCTGAATCAATTCCCTGCTGATGCTACGCATATCGCCCTGGTTGAAGGTGATTTTGAGAATCTAACAAATCTCATTCCTGTTCTGGGCAATGTTGAAATAGAGATTCTGGAACAAGTCTATTAAGTTTCTAACTACAGCCAAACTTTTTTAGCATATCATCAAGATCTCCCCATGTTTATAATCGATGCGCCCTTTGTTTCTAACTATCTGAAGCAAACACTTCAAGATCTCAAAATACCAGTTATCCAAACAGCTTACGCCGAAGAGACGCTGGCGGGATATACAGTAAATTTTATCTCTGAGTTTGAGGCGGTACAAGCCTATACGTCTGAGAAGAAGATTCAGTTTCATACAAATTCTGAAAACGCTCTGGAGTGGATCCTAGCCCAATTTCCAGCAAGCGAGCTTGCATTCACGGTAGGACAGGTGAAGGACAAGGTGCGCTTCCGAGATGTTTTGGCGCAGATTCACACCACCCATTACTATAAGGGATGCCCGTATCGTGAGCTGCAGAATATTGATTCAGCATTACTTCCATTTCCAGTGATCCTGAAACCATCGATTGGTTTTTTTAGTTTGGGTGTGCAAAGAATAGATAGTCCTAGTCACTGGGTGGACACTTTATCAAAACTGGATTCGCTGACCTCTAGCTATGAGGGCATTTATCCTTCAAGTGTTCTGGATAACTCCACATTCATCATAGAAGAAGTGATCCCCGGTGAAGAGTTTGCGGTGGACTGTTATTTTGATGAGCAGGGGCAGGCGGTTATTTTAAATATGATGAAGCATCTGTTTGCTTCTGGAGATGATGTAAATGACCGAGTTTATATCACCTCATCAGCCATCATGGAGCAATATCTGGAACCAGTTCAGAATTACCTGAATAAGTTGGGCACCCTTTTTGAGCTCAGAAATTTTCAGGCACATATCGAAATCAGAATCGCTGCTGATGAGATTGTAGCTATAGAAATAAATCCACTACGATTTGGGGGCTGGTGTTCCACGGCAGATCTGGCTCAATATGCCTGGGATATGAATCTTTATGAGGCGCTTGTCAAGGGGGTTAGACCGGACTGGGATCACCTGAAGAGACTTGATCCAGAGCTTGTATATGCCCTGGTTGTATTAAACAACAGTACGGGAGTAGCGGGGAAAGAAATTGCCAGCTTCGATTATGACACCCTACTGACAATGGTCCATAATCCACTTGAATTAAGGAAAACAGATTTTCATAAATTCCCCCTGTTCGGATTTCTCATGTGCAAGGTACCGGCAAATGATATGAGCGACTTGCATAAGCTGCTCCATTCAGACCTGAAGGAATTTATCACACTCAATTAGTCGGGATAGTACTCCCTGATCCGAAATTGCTGGGCTTCAATCGCATCACTCAAATCATCTTCAATCAAAGCCTGCTTCTTTATAAGCAGGGCGAGGATTTTTTCTTCTGCAATCCTGGCCTTGGGATGAACAATCTGAATCTCCAAGCTTAATTGATAAAGATGTAAGGCTGAATCAAGGTTGTGTAACGCATTATTTTGAATCACCTGAGAGTAAAGGACTTCTGCCTCATCAAAGGCCTCAAACCACTTTTCATGGATAAACCACTCATAACCCGCTTTAGTTAAAAATTTGAAGGGGATAGGATGTATGGCATTCCCCTGCAGGTTTCGAGCAAAGACCTGGAAGGAAACGCTCTTCTCAAGAGAAGAGTCCGGTGTCGCGGTGAGAATTCCTGAATTCGAATCCCAGTTGGATTGAATGGGTACTCCATCCTGCAAAACCTTGAAGGTGTTTTCAACAAAAAAGGTGTTACCAAAACCATCATCCAGTTCGAATTCAATGGGCCTGAGCAGATCAATATATTCAAGCGAGTCAGGCAATAAGCACATGGCTGACGGTATCCCTCGATCAAAATATTCCAGTATGGCTTTATAATAAATTTCTGCTTCCAGCTTATTATAGGCTTTTGATTTAAGTCGTCCTTCCCCGGAGGGATTAGTGAAAAAACCACCTTCCCCTATGACACCCGGCATGTCATCAATGGTGTTCCTCAACACCGATGTTCCAGAGCTGAATATCAGATGGTCACTATAAACAGCACCAGCCCGCTGCTGTTGAAATGACATTTCAGCACGCATGCTGTCAATGAGAATTTTGGCAAAATCAACTGAGGCAGGATTCATGTCGCCCGAGCCATGAAAGTAGACGATGGGAAGATCTATGGAGGGGTCATTTACGGAGCCATTATGGTGGATGGAAACAAACAAATCACTATGATGCCCTGAAGCCATGGAAGCACGTCCGCCCAGGCTGACATCCCGGTCTTTGGTGCGCGTCATAAGTACATTGGCTCCGGCCAGGGTGAGTTTTCTACTTAGTATTTTGGCAACCCTGAGATTGATCCACTCTTCCCGTTCTCCAGTTTGACCAATTCGAAATGAATCATAGGCCTGGGTTGCCCCATGACCAGGATCAATAGTGATGTTGATCCCCTTCAGGGGTTGGTCTTCAACAAGCATGGATTGAGTTCCCACACAAGCTGATAACACCAGCATGACGAGGAGAATAAGTGCAAATTTTTGGCTCATGGTGACCTCTATAACTGTGTATGATATTCTTGGTTTGTCATGAGCTTCTAATATGGTCATGAAACAGGAAGCCTTAATAAGAAAATCCCCGCTGAATAATCAATGGGGATTCATAGAGTTGTGCTGAGATTATGGTCTAGATCAATGACAGAGCTTTTTCAAGATCAGCCTGTAAATCCTCAACATCTTCTGTCCCGATGGCAAATCGAATTAAGCCATCTGTAATTCCTGCAGCCACACGTTCATCCTCTGGGATATTTGCATGAGTCATAGATGCTGGATGCTGGATAAGTGATTCATAACCGCCGAGCGAAACAGCCAGTTGCGGGATAGTTACATTGTTTAAAACGGTTTTTCCAGCTTCAACCCCGCCCTTGACTTCAAAGCTGATCATAGATCCAAAACCCTTCATCTGACGTTTAGCCAGGTCATGTTGAGGGTGAGATTTCAAGCCAGGGTAACGAACCCACTCGATCTTGGGATGGGCTTCAAGATATTCAGCCAGTTTATGGGCGTTCTCTTCACCCCGCTGAACTCTCAAAGACAGTGTCCGCATACCCCTTAAAACCAACCAGCTCTGATGGGGATCCATGGTACCACCGAGAGCGTTTATCACAGGTTTTAAACGACTATATTCTTCCTCGGTTTTGGTAATAATCACACCACCTACGACATCTGTGTGCCCGTTGATATATTTTGTGATGCTATGAAGGACCACGTCAGCTCCCAGATCCAGGGGGTTCTGAAGTATAGGACTCATAAAGGTATTATCCACAACCAGAACGGCGCCGTGTTCATGGGCTATTTCTGCACAAGCCTCAATATCTGCCAGCTTAATGGTGGGATTGGCAGGTGTTTCAATGTAGAGCATTTTGGTGTTGGGTTTCATGGAGCGTCGAATCAGATCCAGGTCTGAAGTATCAACAAAAGAACTCTCTACACCAAAACGACTAAACTCATTTTCAATAACCATTCTTGATGAACCATATACAGCATCTGTTCCCACCATATGGGCTCCGGCTCCCAGATAAGCCATATAGACACTGCTAACTGCAGCCATTCCAGAGGCAGTAGCAATTCCACCATAACCATGTTCAAGTAGAGTGACAGCCTCTTCAAATGTATTGGTCGTTGGATTACCAATACGAGTGTAAATGTAGCCCTTCTCTTCTCCTCCAAACAGTCGAGCACCATGGTCGGCGTCTTGAAACTTGAATGTGGATGTCTGGTAAATAGGAACTCCAACACTACCATGAACCGTGTCGGGGTTTTCACCAGCGTGGGTAACCCGGGTATTGATACCCTTGTTTTTTAAATTTAGACTCATGAATGCACTCCAGTGTTTAATGTTAAAAGATCGGATAACACGGCATAACCGGTTTCTTTACCACCGGCTCCGGGTCCCGTAATAGTTATATCTCCAAGTAGATCAGTTGAAAAGGTGATGGCATTCAAGCTTCCATTCACCTGTGCCAGTGGATCAGAAAGCGCCAGCTTTTCTGGCATGACTTGAGCGATTATTTTGTCACCTCCAGTGGCAAGAGTGGCCACCAGTTTCCAGCGTTTACCCACACGGCGAGCATCTTCGATGTGCACCTGAGTAATGGTTGAAATTCCTTCCCGCTTGATATCTGCGAGATCAATGGTCAAGTCAAAAAGCTCGTTAGCCAGAATAGCCAGCTTGGCCTGGGTATCTAAACCATCTACATCAGCAGTCTTATCTGCTTCGAGATACCCCAATTTTTCGGCTTGCTGGATGGCCTCATCATAGCTTGAACCAGACTCCATTTCGCTGAGAATTAAATTTGTGGCTCCATTTAAAATTCCCCGCACACCTGAAACAGGATTGCCTTTTAGAGAACTTTTAAAGAAACTGATGACAGGAGTACCGCTTAACACGGTTGCCTCATTGAGAAAAGCACATCCCCGTTTCCGGGCAAGCGTTTTCATCTCTGAATAAGCCAGGGCGGCAGGACCTTTATTGGCGGAAATGACGTGTTTTCCTGTTTTGAAGGCGGTTCGACAGTGGGTTAGAGCAGGCTCAGCATCAACCAGATTGGTGTGGGCGAGTTCTATTATCACCGTTGCGTTTGACTCTCGGATCATGTCTTCTGCATCCCAGTCTTTCACGTTTTCCACAAAGGGGGTTTCGTTTTGAGTGAGATAATTGAGATAGGAAAGGGACAAGCCTGCTGGATGGAACATTGTACCACGACTACGGGAACTCACAGCGACAATTTCAAACTCAAATTGGTGTTCCTGCTTGAGAACGTCACGTTTTTCCAGGAGAATCTTGCAAAGACCCTGGGCAACATGACCGAATCCCACCAGGGCAATGAGGTGTTTTCGGGCTGAACCCTTGTTGGTCAACATGCCTATTTAGACCCTTGAATGTTTAGATCAGTGGGCATTCTGGTTTCGTGTTTCAGGGTAGAAAGAACCACCATTGTTTTCAGATGTTGGACCTCTGGTAAAGCAGTCAATTTATGGAGCACGAAATTCTCATAATCCGGGATATCCTGGCTGGCTACTTTTAGCAGAAAGTCAGCACCACCGGTAATGTGATGACACTCCATCACTTCATCCAGTGCTGTGATAGATTTCATAAATCTCTCAACACCTTCACGACCATGTCGAACCAGCGTGACTTCAACATAAGTAAAACAGTTCAGACCGAGCTTGGCCGGGTTAGCAAGTGCTACATAATTTTGTATAATCCCATTACGCTCTAATTTTTTTACACGCTCCAGTGTGGGTGGGGGAGACATATTTATGCGCCTGGCCAACTCAGCATTGGAGATACGACCATTCTCTTGTAGAATGTCTAGAATTTGTCTGTCAATCTTATCTAAACCCATAATCACCTAATAATAGTTATGTTATTATTGTAAATATATGCTGAATATAACGGATTATCTGAAAAACACAATCGTTATGGTTTATCATTGAATTGTTTAATACTGAAATAGAATGAGTGAGCTTGGTCTTTATTCTTTAGAAAAATGGACTAAATTGCAGTTCATAAATTTAGAAAAAAAGGGGTCGGGATGCTTAGAAAATATAGTTCAATCAGTATGCTTGTTTTGTTGAGTTTAATGGTCTCTCTGCTGAGTGCGCAGGTTGTCACCCAGGAATACGCAATAGGTAAAGTTTTCCTGTCAAATGGTATGACGCTTGAGGGCAAAGATTTACGCATGACCATGGAATCTGTCACCCTTGATATTGGAGGACAGGATCAGGTATTCATGCTGTCTGAGGTCGTGCAGGTCATGGCAAAGTCTGGAAAAGCCAAAAAGTTTGGTCAAAACTGTGCAGGCGCCTGTGTAGGATTTAATCTCGGTACCTGGCTAGCATCGGGTGGGACGACCACAGACCTGGATGGAAATGAAGTTGATATTGAACCAGTCCAACAGTTGTTAGGCATTGCCCTTTGGGGTGGTATTTCATACGGCATTGGGTATCTGGCGGGCAAGGTGAGTGATGACTGGCAGGTCGTCTATCTAAACAGGGGTTGAGATACAAAATACATGAAACCTAAAGTTCTTTTTTTATGTACAGGAAATTCCTGTCGTTCACAAATTGGCGAAGGCTTAATGCGACATATGGCCGGAGATAGGTACGACGTCTTTTCAGCTGGAGTGGAACCAAGTCGAATTCACCCCATGTCCATCTTGGTGATGCAGGAAATAGGGATAGATATCAGTCATCAAACTTCTGATGATGTAAATGATTATCTGGATTCAGGGATGGATATCGTCATCTCAGTATGTGACCACGCTGCCCAAACCTGTCCCACTTTCCCTGGTGATGTTCAACGAATTCATTGGAGTCTTAAAGATCCCTTTCATGGGTGGGACGTGGATGAGTCTAAGCTTCCTGATTACCGCAAGACCCGGGACGACTTAAAACAACGGATTCAGGGGTTTTTGTCAAGTCAGGCATAAAGCTTCCCAATGATCATTTACTACACTGCAGTGGATTCTCCCCTGGGACGTCTATATCTAGCTCAACATGAGAGTGGTTTGTGTTGTTTGAGCCTGGGTGAGGAAGCTAAAGACAAGCTGTTTGCCTATATCAAAAAAGCCTTCCCTACCGCTGAACTCCAAGCCTCCAAACCAATATTAAAGGAAGCCATTCTCCAGCTCTCTGAGTATTTCGCAGGAGAACGCACCAATTTTGACTTGAAAATGTATTTGTCTGGAACAGAATTTCAAAAGCAGGTCTGGAATGGTCTTGTGGAGATTCCCTATGGTAAAACAATTTCATATGGTGAACTGGCCACCTCGCTTAACTCACCAGGCGGCATGCGTGCAGTGGGAGCAGCAAATGGTCAAAACCCCATCCCCATTATCATTCCCTGTCACCGGGTTATTGCTGCTGATGGCTCACTGGGTGGATACACGGGTGGATTGGGAATTAAGCGGAAACTCCTGGATCTGGAGCAGCAGAAGTACACTCCAACCCTGTTTTAACAATGTTTTCTAGGCGGGGATTCGAATCCCCGCCTAGCATGGTTCAAATCAATTATTATTACAGCGGTTTTACAGGTATGCAGATATCCACAATATGTTTGTTCTCGGGATGCTTGTTTGGATCATTGAGATTGATTTCAAAACAGGTTCGATCATCGGGCTGATACCCGCTCTGTGGAAGCCATCCACCCATAACATGATTCCATGCTTCCGTATATTGATCCGCATTAATCTCAAAATGGCCCACAGCATAATCCCCAGCATCCAAGGTCATTTTCCCGATTTCTCCGTCCACAGTCATATCCGCAGGAATGGTGATACAGGCACTGGTCCTTAGCTTGTCTTCATCAGTAAGCTTGGGATCATCGTGGTAAACGGTTAGAACTTTTGTGTCAGGCTTGCTGAAGAGGCCGCGCGGTCCAGCCCAGCGACCCAATTTTTCAAACAGGCTCTGAAAGAGAGCGCTATCTCCAGCATAAGGACCAATGTGGCGCACATAAGCCACATGCATCTCAGGAAAGTTTTTTACTTCAACGGTTACATCTTTCATCGAGGTCATATTCTTTTTACTCCATTTTAGGGTTCTGGTTGCTGGATCCATCTCCAGTAGCCAATCACCCATAGAATATTCGGAACCCTGGGAAAAATCTTTCCCGCCATTGCGGTATGTTTGCTGTGGGTTGCTATTCGTTTTACTATTCTTGCTGTGGTTGTCTTGCCCCTGTTCTCGCCAGTGGCTGGCACTCATAGAATAACGTTGCTTGAAAGCTCTTGCAAAAGCCGCGGAGCTGGAAAACCCGCAATCCAGGGCTATCTCGGTGATTGACTTGGTAGAAAGATCCAGGAGCTGTCGGCCGGCTTTGGTCAGCCGTAACCTCAAGATGAATTGATTGAGGGGTTCACCCATCATGGCGCTGAAGAGGCGATGAAAATGAAACCTGGAGAAGTTGGCCACGCCAGCTAATTCCTCCAGTGATAACTCCTGATCCAGATTCCGATCAATATGATCAATAACTCGATTTATTCGGGCAATGTACTCAGCGCGTTGTGCCGTTGGATTGCTCATTATAATAAATTGGATGCCAACTCAGCCAGGGCAGAACGCTCACCTTTCTCCAGGTTCATATGGGCATACAAACGCTGTCCTTTGAATCGGTCAATGAGATAGGATAGACCATTGGATTGGCTGTCCAGGAAGGGGTGGTCAATCTGGAAAACATCCCCAGTAAACACAACCTTGGTACCTTCACCCGCTCGGGTAATGATGGTTTTAATTTCATGAGGGGTCAGATTCTGAGCTTCATCAACTATAAAGAAAATTTTCTGCAAGCTGCGACCACGGATATAGGTCAGGGGCGCGATGACAATCTTCTCCTCCTCAACCAGCTTGTTAATTTTCTCAAACTCGGAATTGTCATTTAAATACTGATTTTGAATCACCTTCAGATTGTCCCAGAGCGGTTGTAAATAGGGATCAATCTTGGATTTGATATCACCTGGCAAGTAACCGATATCTTTATTGCTCAGGGGAACAATGGGACGGGCAATAAAGATCTGACGGTATGATCGTTTCTTCTCCATGGCCGCAGCTAGGGCCAGCAAAGTCTTACCGGTTCCCGCTTTTCCGGTGATGGAAACCAGAGGTATATCATCATTGGTCAATATATCAAGAGCAAACAATTGTTCTGCGTTGCGTGGGATAATTCCATGAGCCGCACGCTTGTCAAGTCGCTGTATGATATCTTGATTTGGATTGTAAACTGCCAGAGCCGACTTCTGCTCGTTTTTTAAAATAAAATGGTGCCAGGGAGCTGGCGTATCATCTATTCCTGTTTGATCTAAAGGCATTTCAAAGGGCGTTTTGTAAAGTGTATCAATAACGCCTGAGTCAACATGCTCCTGGGTTGATTTCCCAGTATAGAGTTCGTCTACGCTGGCGACTTTATCAGTGAAATAATCTTGGGCTTCCATACCCAGAGCCTTGGCTTTCATGCGCAGGTTCACATCCTTGCTCACCAATACGACGCGTTGCTTTTGAGCTTTTGAGAGCTCGTAAGCAGTATATAGAATTCGATGGTCTGTAATATCTTCGGAAAAAACACCAGCCAACTCTTCACTGGTTGAATTTATTTCAACCCGAAAAACACCCTGCTTGGCTCCCAGTTTGACCCCTTTTTCAAACATCTTCTCAGTAGACAGCTTATCAATGGCACGCACAAAGGCTCGAGCGTGAAAATTCAGAACATCATTACCCTTCTTGAAGTGATCGAGTTCTTCCAGGACAGCCATAGGCAACACGATATCGTTATCCTCAAAATGATAGATGCAGTCACTATCATGGAGAATGACATTGGTATCCAGAACGAGCGTCTTTTTCATGGGTGCTCCTTTCGAAAATGATTGGAATTAATCTAATATTTAGAAATGAACAATACATGTACGAATTTTGTCAGGAAGGATAGAACTGGAAAAAATTAGAGCCATGAATTGTTGGCTTCTTGCTGAAAAAAGAGACCTATTTAACATCACTTCGGTTATTTTAATGTTCTTGAAGTGATAAAAACTCGGAGATTCCCAAATGAATAAGAAAGCCTACATAAATCGATCTGAAGTGAAAAACTATCTCGCTACCGCTGACCCTACCGTATTGAATTACATAGAGCAATGTGAATTGCAAATTGATAAGCTGGCTGAAATCGGATTTCAACTCTCTGCAGAGCGTGATCTTCCAACGCTGCTAAATCTTATCATTGAGGAGGGCATGCGCATCACCAATTCTGATGGTGGAACCCTCTATTTACGCACAGAAGATGATCGTCTCGCCTTTGAAATTATGAAGACCAAAACTCTTGGTACCGACTGGGGTGGTGTTAGTGGAACCCCCATACCTGACTTTATCTATCCTGTAAAACTTTACATGCAGGATGGTGAGCCCAATGACCATATGATTTCTGCCCATGTGGGATTATCAGGAGAAACATTAAATATCCCGGATGCCTACGAGAATGAGGTTTATGATTTCTCCGGCACCAAGGCTTTCGACTCCAAAGCCAATTATCGATCGAAGTCTTTTCTCTGTATCGCCATGAAAAATCATGAAAGTGATATTATTGGTGTCCTACAACTCATCAATGCTGCTGATCCAATTACTGGTGAGATTATTCCTTTTTCAGAAGATATGCAGAAGCTGATTGAATCTTTGGCCGGCCAGGCAGCCGTGGCAATTACCACAGTGCGCCTCATTGAAGGTCTGGAATCATTGTTGGAGTCATTTATCCAATTGATTGCAGATGCAATTGATGAGAAATCCCCGTATACAGGCGGACACTGTTCCCGTGTTCCTGCCCTGGCTATCATGCTGGCCGAAAAAGTCAACCAGACCAAAGAAGGTCCCTTTGGCGATGTCCAATTCTCACGGGAGGATATGGATGAACTAAGGATTGCGGCCTGGCTTCACGATGTTGGAAAAATTACCACGCCAGAGTATGTGGTTGATAAGGCCACCAAACTGGAAACCATTTATGATCGTGTTCATGAGATGAATACCCGGTTTGAAGTCATCATACGTGATGCTGAAATCAAATATTTGCAGGCTGTTCTGGCAAACCCGGAAAAACAAGCTGAACTGGAAGCTGAAAAATTGGCAGAGATCGCTCAGATTGAAGAGGACCAGCAATTCCTCAATGAATGCAATACTGGTGGCGAATTTATGGCCGATGACAAAAAGGAAAGAGTCACCAGTATATCTAAGCGCCAGATTGTGCTCAAAGGTGAAAAGCAGAACCTGCTGAGCGATGACTGGGTTCTGAACTTGAACATTTCCCGCGGTACCTTGAATAATGACGAGCGAGATAAAATTAATGACCATATCGTGGTCACCATCGACATGTTAGAGAAGCTACCCTTTCCCAAACATCTCAAACGGGTTCCAGAATTTGCCGGCGGTCATCATGAGACCATGATCGGCACAGGATATCCAAAGGGATTAACCAAAGCAGATATGTCAGTTCAGGCACGCATCATGGGAATTGCTGACATTTTTGAGGCGCTGACAGCCAGTGACCGTCCCTATAAAAAGGGCAAGACGCTTTCAGAGGCCATGCGGATCATGGGCTTTTTTAAAGCAGATCATCACATCGATGCCGACCTGTTTGATGTCTTTCTCTCCGAAGGTGTATTTCAAGACTACGCCGATCAATTTCTGGATGCTAAGTATATCGATGAAGTCAATGTTCAACAGTACCTGGAGATTCAGCCCAAGCCATTAAGTAATTAAGCATAGAATATTTTAGGGGAGGAATATCATGGAATTAAAACCAGATCTTGGTCGATTGATGAGACGTGAAATTTACACCTTTCTCACCATCACGACTGTTATTGTCATCTGTACACTCATTATTCAGGCCCTTGTCGTGATCCTAGATCCTGAAGTGACAAACGATGAATTCGTTCGATATGTCTGGTCCTGGGTGGCCGGGCTTCTCATTGCTGGCTGGGTAATTGTGCCCTGGTTTCAATACCTATGGATAATTAATTTGAAATATGTAGTTGATGATGAACGTCTCGTCATTCACAAAGGCATTCTCTTCAAAAAAAGCGTGAGTATTCCATATTCAGCAATAACAGATTTCACTCTGGCTCGTTCTCTCTATGAAAGATGGCTGGAAATTGGAACCCTGCTCGTTCAAACGGCTGGTCAGGGGGCTCAGGCAGGGGGGCACGAAGGCAGACTGGAAGGTCTGGTTGAGTTTGAAGCTCTACACACAGAACTGAGAGCAAAGATTAAAGTCTATCAGGGAAATCTAAGGGGCGGAAAAACAGCTCCATCAGAAGTCGTTGAGGGTGATGATGTCGTCCTCGTGTCCATACTTGAAGAAATAAAAAAGATTAACCGTAAACTGAAATAACTACTGCTTTCTCAGAAAGACTCGCAGAAAATATAGTAGTACAAGAAGATGTACTGCGGTACCTAAAAAAAAGTCACCCCAGATCCAGATAGATGATAACTCACTATGTACAAACGCTTTGGCTATCCAGAAGGGTGGTAGAAAAGCTGATAACCAGTGCCAACTCGAATTCCAGAAAAACACGAGAGGTATGGCCAAATACATAATCCCCAGCACCTTGCTAAAAGCAAGACCCTCAACCTTATTCTCTGAGAATGCCACCAGAAATAGAGTCCCAATAGCAGCCTCAATTGCCACCATAATTGCAATACCCAATGCATGAATTGGATTGAGGTGAATAAGGGATGTTGCGTATATAATAAAAAGAAAAAAGACCGCACTGAGCAACATGGGCATGATGAGTTTATAGGTTAGATAGCCTTCTTTCCTCAAGGGGGTGATACTGATAAAATCAATCACATCTTCATCCCGTTCATCAAGAATAATGAAGCCATAAATCATGGCGAAAAGCATTCCAGGAATCAGGCTGAGAAAACTGACAATAAATAGACGAAAGGGACTGAGGTCAAAACTAAACCTGGTCAGGATGAGTGCCTCAATCGATGGAAGAAAGAACAATAGGATCGTGATAGCCAAGGGACCAAAGACAGCCATGACCAGAGTAGAGTCGCGTACAATAAGCTTCAGATCTCCCTGAGCCAGAACAGTAACAGGCGTTTTCATTATGCGGGATGTCTCACATGTTTATCAAAGCGTTGATAAGTCAAGCCACTGAGGATGAAAAACCAGATTAACAGACTGGCGACTGAAAATAATTTTTCGAGAATCGTATAGTCAGTGGCCAACACATCCAGCAATATCAGAGTTGCTCGAGTTGGGAAAACATAGAATATCGGTGTGTCAAAAAGACGTAAATAGGCGAAGATGGGGAGACTAATTAATAGACCAACACCTAAAGCCTTTACAAAGTAATCGTTCACATGCCGGGCTCTTGCTGCGAAGACGAGACCGAAGAGCGTATAGATCAAGGTACTCATAATGGCACCAAAGATGAACCAGATCAGATCCTGACCCCCGACGAAAGCACCGAGCATGATGAGAAACGCAGAGGTGATAGACAGGAGCAGAAAGGAGAAAATTTTAGCCAGTAGGTATTCATGGAGTCTTAAGGGGGTTACAAACAGACTCTGGGCCAAATTTTGTCCGCGCTCAAGAAGGACAATGGCTCCAACAAAGAAAAATCCCAGTGCACAAATATCAGTAAAAAGGATCAGGGTCAGGGCTGGATGCACCATGGCATCTGGTAATAATCTCAAGACGATGATATAAAGGATGGTAAGGACTGCATAGGCATAATAGAATCCATGCCTGAATTGAAAGCGAATATCCTGACCCACAGCTGCCAGCAATCTCACTGTAGTGATCTCCCTGTAGTCTTGACAAAAACGTCCTCCAGACTGGCTTCTCTGCTGTGAATGGTCTCGATGTACTGATTGTTCAGGATGTTTTGAAAGGCGTCATTTGTGCCCAGTTTTTCCATGGATATGGATTTAGTCTGTAGTGAATCCCCTTCACGATATTCTATATCCACAAATCTTTCACCATGCTGGAGTTTGAGGTCCCTGGGTGAATCAATCAAACTGACCTCACCATCTACAATAAAGGCGACACGATCGCACAGGGTATCAGCGACATGCATGTCATGTGTGGTGATGCAAATAGTGTTACCCCTGGTTTTTTCAGCCAGAATTAGAGCTTCCATCTTGCGCAGATTAACAGGATCAAGACCAGCCGTGGGTTCATCCAAGAATAGGAGTTTGGGGTTGTTTAGCAGGCTGCGGCAAAAATTTAAACGGACCTTCATCCCTTTGGAGAAATCACTGACACGGGTTTTTGCGGCCTCCTCAAGTCCAACAGCAGCCAGAAGCTCCAGGGGATTCCTGGCTTCGCTGGAATAAAATTGGGCAAAGAAATCAAGATTCTCCAGAGCCGTAAATTTTGAATACAAATTAGGGGTTTCAAAAGCAACACCAATGGACTCATAGAATTCAGAGTTCAGTTGTTGAAGATTTAGGCCATTGACTTGTACTGCACCTCTGTAGTTATTCAGAATACCAATGAGTATTTTTTGAGTTGTACTTTTTCCAGCGCCACTGGGACCGAGAAAACCAAAGATTTCACCAGTATCAACATGAAAATTTAAACCCCTGAGAGTGTCGTGAGAATTGGAGCCATAAGCAAAGTGAAGATCATTTACCTGAATCATGAGGAGTGCCTCATTCCTTGAAATCAATTGTCGTCTAGGAGTTCAATTCCTCGCGGTTCCAGCTTGATCAAACGTTTTTTGTAGAGAGCCCCAATAGAACGTTTAAATACCTTCTTGCTCAGACCGAATTCGCGATAAATGACATCGGGTGGTGTTTTGTCATTAAAGGGCAGAAAGCCCTGATGCTCTTTTAGTAAATCCAGAATCTTTTGACTCGCAGCATCCATGTGCTGTACGCCAGGTTCCTGAAGGGTAAGATCAATCTTACCATCCTCGCGAATATTCTTGATGTAGCCTTCAAGCTGTTGACCCTGTTGCAGGGGTTGAAATACTTCATCTTTGAAAAGCAGTCCCCAGTAACCATTTTCTATAATGGCTTTATAACCCAGGTCTGTGCGATTGACGATAAACAGATCAACCTTATCACCTGCAGAGAAACGTGGGTTCTCGTTACTTAAAAATTTATCAAGTTTTGTACTGGCAGCGATGCGGTTGCTGACAATGTCAAGATAGGTGTGAACCACATAATGACGACCTTCGAGAAGCTTATGGCTTTGCTCGCGAAAGGGAACCAGCAAGTCTTTGGGCAGACCCCAATCCAGAAAGGCACCCATTTCATTATTATCAATGACCTTCAGGCTGGCAAATTCACCCACCATGGTTTTGGGTTTCAGAGTAGAGGCGATAATCGTGTCGGTGGAGTCAAAGTAGACAAATACCTCAAGCATATCGTCAACTTTTGTACCGGCTGGGACTTCACGCTTTGGTAAAAGAATATCACCCAGTTCTTCACCATCCAGATAGATACCAAAGTCTACTTCCCGCATGACATGGAGTGTATTCATTCTTCCGATTTGAGACATAGAACCCTTTCTAAAATTGTGGATGAAGTTAAGGATGGGGAAATGGGATGAAACTGGAAACTAGTCATAGAGTGCTTAACCAAGAACGAAAAGGTAGCCAATAGAACCCAGGTGCATCATTGCGAGCCTGCCTAAGCCGTAGCGGCTTCGCGCAGGCAGGCGGAGCGCGGCAATCTCTAAAGTATTGGAACATCCCTGATTCGAGATCGCTTCATTCGTTTCACTTCTTCGCGAAGACGGAAGTTGTTGACCGGTGGCTGAGCCTCTGTCATCCCGAGCGGAGTCGAGGGACAAAATGTCCGATGCATTTCATGAATCCACCTCTGGCTTCGATAAACTCAGCCGCCGGTTTTAGCCCAAGTAATAAGAGAGGTTCAATGTCCGAGGATTTAACGGGGGAATTTTACTGTGCTGTCCATTACAAGTGTAACAGGTCCTTCATTCATGATATGAACCTGCATCTCGGCTCCAAACTCACCCTTTTCAACTTCAATCCCCTGATGCCAGAGCTGGTCCATAAAATGTTCATAAAGTGGGACCGCTTTTTCAGGTCGTGCCGCCTTAGTGAAGCCTGGTCTGCGACCCCGCCTATAATCAGCTAAAAGAGTAAATTGGGAGATAACCAGGGCCTTCCCCTCAACATCCTTGATGGACAAATTCATCTTTTCATTTTTATCTTCGAATATTCTTAAGCCGACGATTTTTTCTGCCAGCCAGTCGGCATCCTGCTGTGAATCATCCTCTGCAACCCCTAGAAGGATGACAAAGCCAATGCCAATTTTCCCCCTGCTGCGGCCAGATATTTTCACTTCCCCGCTACTGACTCTTTGAATAACTGCGATCATAGTTTTAACTCAAGATAAATTAGGTCAGCCAGACATTTTCATCGCCATAGGATTCACGTAAAGTTCTAATAAAACCTCGGTTTGCAGAAACCCGGGTACTCCTGGCCATCATGATCCTTTCCCGCTTCTCTCCTTCACGGAGGTGGAAAATCAGTGTACAGGCACCAGAATAGCGTCGGGCTAGAACCTGGGTCTCATCAAGGACATTGCCAGCCAGAAGCGCTGGATCAAAAGCGATATGAACTTCACGAGCGTATTCATTCTGACCCTCTTCCAGAGGGATCACTTTGTTCACCAGAACTTTCAAGTCGTCGTCACTTCTTTTCGAAATCCGACCTTCCATATAGACCCTGGAATCATTGGCTATATATTCTTTATACTTTGTAAAGGCATCTGAAAAGGCCAGCGCTTCGATGGAGCCGTCCAGACCATTCAAGGTGAAAAATGCCATCTGGTTATTGCGTTTATCATAGTGAATTTTCATGCCTGAGATAATGCCGCCAATGCGGATATCTTGCTCATCCCGAGTTGCAGTCAGATCAATGAGATCCACATTGGAGAAGGCATTGATTTCACTTTCAAAACCATGTAAGGGATGCCCGGTAAGATAGAATCCAATGTATTCACGCTCACGATTGAGCATATCCATGTTGTTCCAGGCTGGTGCATCGCCGAGTTCTGGCTCACGGATCATGGCTGAATCACCGCCACCACCAAAGAGATCAGTCTGGTTGGTGTTTTTCAAAGTTTGAACGCGTTGGCCGTGATAAACTGCATCTTCAACGCTAAGGAATTTTTCCCAACGTGTTCCTGGGAGCGTATCCATGGCGCCGCTACCTACAAGGGCTTCTACCACACCTTTGTTGGTACTTTGAGAATCCACACGCGAACAAAAATCAAAAATGGATTCGAAGGGGCCATTGTCCAGGCGCTCCTGCATGATGACTTCTGCAGCCTTGGAGCCTACCTTCTTGATGGCGTTCAGTCCGTAAATAATACTTTTATCTTGGCCTGGTGCAAAGTGAACCATACTGGCATTAACATCAGGCGGAACCGTTTTGATATCCAGCTTGCGACATTCGGCCAGAAGCATCTGAATCTTTTCAGTGTTGTCCTTTTCTGAACTCATATTAGCAGCGAGGAACTCCACTGGATAATGGGTCTTCAGGTAAGCCGTCTGGTAAGCAATAACTGAATAAGCTGCGGAGTGACTTTTGTTAAAGCCATACTCTGCAAACTTTTCAATCAAATCCCAGATTTTGCTGGCGAGCTTCTCATTAATATCATTTTTACGAGCGCCACTAATGAATTCTTCCTTCATCTCGTCCATGAGAGACTTGATTTTCTTACCCATAGCCCGACGCATTAAATCAGCTTTTGAGAGGGAGAAGCCAGCGATTACCGAGCCCAGCTGCATGACCTGTTCCTGATAGACAATAATTCCGTAAGTTTCTTTTAAGATCTCTTCCATTAAAGGATGGAGAGAGGTCACTTTCTGCTCGCCATGCTTACGAGAGATAAAGTCATTGATATTGCCCATGGGACCAGGACGATACAGGGCATTCATAGCAAACAAATCTTCCAGGACGGTTGGTTTGAGTTTCTTCAAATACTCCCGCATGCCTGTAGATTCAAACTGGAATAGGCCAATGGTCAGACCATCGGCAAAGAGTTTATAGACAGCAGGATCATCCATGGGGATAGTGGCTATATCAATTTCCACACCATGAAACTTCTTGATGAGTTCTACGGCTTCCTGGATAACAGTTAGCGTTCTTAAACCGAGGAAGTCAAACTTGATAAGCCCTACATCTTCCAGGGCCTTCATATCGTATTGACTGGTTACAGAGCCGTCCTTGGCAGATTTATAAAGGGGAATGTAATCCGTGAGCTGTCCTGGTGCGATAACCAGACCGGCAGCATGCTTTCCAGCATTACGGTTCATGCCTTCCAGCACTTCGGAGTAGTCAAACAATTGCTTGTGGACTTCATCCAGTTCGGAAGCCTGTTTCAGCTCAGGACTTTTCTTCAGGGCCTGGGGCAGTTTGATGCCTAGCTCCTCAGGAACAAGCTTGGCAATTCGGTCCGTCTCCTTGATAGGAACTTCCAGAACTCGGCCTACATCACGAATAACTGCACGGGCTTTCAGCTTATTAAAAGTGATGATCTGGGTAACTGAATCATGGCCAAAGCGATCACGCATGTAATCGATAACCTCTTCACGTCTATCATAACAAAAATCGATATCAATATCAGGCATACTCACACGATCGGGATTCAAAAAGCGCTCAAACAGTAAATCATATTGCAGCGGATCGAGATCAGTAATACCCAATGAATAGGCCACCAGGCTTCCAGCTGCTGAACCACGTCCCGGTCCCACAGGAATGCCTTCTTTTTTGGCATAATTTACAAAGTCATGTGTAATGAGAAAGTATCCAGGGAAGCCCATTTTTTTAATGACATCAAGCTCATAATCCAGGCGTTCTTTGTAGCGGGTGTCGATTTGCTTGACCCGACGTTCCATGCCTTCCCAGGTGATTGCATCGAGGTGATCATTCAGAGAACGACCTTCAGGAATGGGAAATTCAGGCATGTGGTTTACACCAGTTTCCAACTTGAACTGGCACATTTCATTAATACGTAGCGTATTCTCGATGGCTTCTGGAACATCTTTGAAGAGCTCAACCATTTGCTCAGCACTTTTGATGTATATATCCTTGGTGTCGTATTTCATGCGATTGGTATCGCTGACATACTTACCCCGGCCGATACAGATCAAGGCATCATGGGCTTTGTGGTGTTCGGCGCTGACATAATGAGAATCATTGGTTGCCACCAGTGGAATGCCAGTATCTTTGGAGACTTTCTGAACCACTTCACGTGCAATGGCCTCCAGCTCAAACTCACGACCTTCAAGGGTGAAGTGTCTTTGCATTTCCAGGAAGAAATTACCTCTACCAAATATTTCGTCATATTCAATAGCCTGCTCCTTGGCGCGGTCGTAATCCCCTCTAGCAGCATGATAGGTAACCTGTCCACTGAGACAGGCTGTGGTGGCGATGAGGCCCTCAGAGTACTTTCTAAGCATATCTTTATCAACACGGGGGACAAAATAGAAGCCATCCTGGTAGGCCATGGAGGTCAATTTCATGAGGTTCCGATAGCCCGTGTTATTTTTGGCCAGTAATACGAGATGGTAGGCTCGCTTCCCTTCAGTAGGCAAGCGCTTTTCGGTGTGTAGCCCTGGGGAGACATACGCTTCCATCCCGATGATGGGTTTGATGTTGGCTTTAGTAGCAGCCTTATAGAATTCTACTGCACCAAACATGTTGCCATGATCAGTCAGGGCGAAACTTTTCATCTCCAGCTCAGAGACTTTTGATATGATTTGATCTATACGAGCAGCGCCGTCCAGAAGCGAATAATGAGAGTGATTGTGAAGGTGAACGAATTCAGCCACGGTGTATCCTTATTATGATTCCCCGAAGGGAAAAGCAGTTAAAAAGTCTGGCCGAAATATAGAGCGGCGAGACCCACAAAAATATCGAGTTTTAAAAACAATTGTACTCTGGAGTAATTTTTTTTGATGGGTTGTTTCCACAGGGTAAAAGCGAAAACCAGAAGGGGCAGATTTATCCCCAATATGACTATCCAGAGATAGGCTTGATTATAGACACCCAGAGCATAGGGCAATAGATCAAGAAGTATAAAAGCGACCATGAGAAATAAGACCAAATTCAGGGTTTTATTTTCTCCCCAGACCAGGGGCAGTGTTCGCGCTTCATCCTGGGCATCACCTTCCATATCCTCCAGGTCCTTGACTATTTCACGGATGAGTGTGAAGCCAAAAGCCAAGGCAGCCATCACCAGGGTTGCCTGAATATTATCAAAAGCAGCCCCCACGTAGATGAAGGCCAGTCCCAACATAAATGAAACAGCCAGATTACCAATAAGGGGCTGACGTTTAAAACAAGCGCTGTAGGCGATGAGTGTTGGGATGGAAATGGGACCAGCAATAATGAAGGCCTCTACTGATATAAACCATGAGAGTAACATGCCAGCTGCAAAAAGAAAAACGAGGTAAATACGAGCTTGAACCACACTCATCGCACCTGATGGCAGAGGACGCTCCGGTCTATTAATACGGTCAATTTCCAGATCATAAACGTCATTAATGATGTTTCCCCCGGCATTGATGGTGACCACCGATAGAATGAGTAAAAGAAGGACATTGACTTGTTCGGTTTCTCCCAAAAATACAGTGGTAAGGACAACTGCCAGGGTGGCTTGAAGCAAATTAAGAGGTCGCAAAATGGTAATCCAGGGCAGCATGGCGCAAGCTAACAAACATGCCACTTGGGGGAAGAGAAAATGATGGTTCGAGTTGATATGTGACATTTCTTGTGTTATTATGATCTTGCTCATCAATTTATTGAATCACCTGTCTACTGAAAGACCCCGATATGAGGCAGAATATGCCACAACAAATTCAAGGGTTTAAGTCTGCTTCGAAGCCTGTTGTATGGGTCACTTTTCTGATGCTTGCTATCCCATATCTTCGAGGTGACAGTGATCTAAACACAGCTGATTTCGATTTAAATTCAGATCTGAAGTTCACAACTTATTCTGCTGAGGATGGCCTGCCAGGTATGTCAATGACAGCTGTGATGCAGGATAGTAAGGGCTTTATTTGGGTTGGGTCCAGTGACGGATTGTTTCGTTATGATGGATACAACTTCAAACCATACTCTAATATTCCTGGAGACAGTACTTCATTGAGCCACAACGCCATCTGGGAAATCATGGAAGACCATTCCGGCATCTTGTGGATTGGGACTGAAGAGGGTGGAGTCAACGCCTTCAATCCTGCTACCGAAGTTTTTACTCGATATACTCATGACCCAAACGATAACACCTCTCTAAGTGACGGTTACATCATGAATATTGTTGAGGATAGTGACCATACTATTTGGGTGGGAACCACAAAGGGTGGTCTCAATCGCCTGAATAAAGAAACAGGTAGGTTTGATCGATTTACCCATAACCCTGAAGATTCAACCAGTATATCAGGTAATTATATTGGGGCTATCTACGAAGATATGAACCACAATCTCTGGATTGGTACCAGGGGTGGACATGGAATAAATCTGTTTGATCGAGAAACAGACACTTTTACTGAATTGGTCCTCGATCCATCTGGTGAAGTCGAAACTCCGCCGGCTTTTGTTACTGGTATCCTTGAGGATAAACCAGGTCATTTTCTCATATCATCTTTAGGACGTGGGATGTATAAAATGATACCGGACTATCAGGGGAATACTATAACCATCCGCTATGAGCATATTCCTTTGAGCCAGGAGATAGAAGGTACAGCGTCCATTTTTCGGGTCATAAAGGGTCCTTCAGGAAATTTTTGGATATCCACCTGGGGAGCTGGCATTCTCAAATTCAATCCAGTGGATCACACATTTATCCAATATACCATTGGACCTGAGAGTGGAACGCTTTCCAATATTTTCGTTTTCGATATAGCTATTGATAGATCAGGTACTTTGTGGGCGGCAACCGATGATGGTCTGAACAAGGCTGATCTGAGACGAAAACAGTTCTGGCGCTATGAAATAGATCCTGAACTCATGCTCCAGGAAGATGTGCATAAAATCATTGAAGGTCAGGATGGTACGATTTGGTTGGCTTCGGGCAGCCTTGGCAGGATAAAAGGGGGCATTGTTCCAGGTGAGGAACCAGAAATTATCGTCTATTTGAATGACCCGAAAGATAAACATAGCCTGCCTGAGGGAACTGTCCAAACCATCTTTGAGGACAGCAAGGGGAGTATCTGGCTGGGTATGCGTCTAGGGGGATTGGCTCGTTTTGATCCCCAAACAAATCAATTTACCAGCTTTAAACGCGACCCTGAAGACTCTACCAGCCTTAGCCATGATATTGTGGCTTCCATTTACGAAGATAGATGGGGGACCTTATGGATTGGAACACTTGGATTAGGAATAGATCGGCTAGACTCCTGGGATAAATCGGGGAACGCATCCTTCAGCCATTTCAAGTTTCATGTTGACGAGTCCCTCGATGAAGACAACTTACGTATCTGGACCATGTTGGAGGATCAGGAGGGGTTGCTCTGGATTGGCACCCGAGGCGGCTTGATCCACTACGATCAGATCAATAATATCGTTCTTGAAAACTTCAGATTTGATGAAAATGACCCCAACAGCCTGGGTGATTCCAATGTGAATCATCTCTATCTGGATACTTCAGGTAACCTCTGGCTTTCAACTTTTAGTGGCGGTTTGAATAAATATCTGCCTGCTGAAAAAAAGTTCCGTCGCTACAAAATGGAAGATGGCCTTTCAAGCAATTTAGTCGGTGGAGTCTTTGAAGATGATTTGGGCTATTTATGGGTACCCACCAACAAGGGTTTCTGTCGATTTGATCCAGAGACTGAAACGTTCAGACAGTATTACAATACGGATGGGATAGGGACTCAAAATTTTACTACTGGGGTTCACAGTACATCGGGTCTCATCTATATGGGAGGCTCCCAGGGGATAACTCTATTTGATCCTGCAAAAATTCAGGATAATCCCATTCCACCTCAATTAGAACTCACCAATTTTTTGCTCTTTAACGAATCAGTGAGTATCAGGAGTGACGATTCGCCCCTTCCCAGAAATATTGCCTATGTTGACACATTGACACTCTCCCATAGAGAAAACGTCTTCAGCTTCGAATTTGCAGCCCTCCACCACAGCAATCCTGAGCACCACAGCTATGCATATCAATTGGAAGGGTTTGATGAGGATTGGTTTTATGTGGGTGACAAGCGTGAAATTACCTTTACCAATCTGGATCCAGGCGATTATGTCTTCAAAGTGAAGGGAAGCAATAGTGATGGTTTGTGGGGTGACAGAGAGAGAAGCTTAACCCTGATTATTGATCCCCCCTGGTGGAAGACCTGGTGGGCATACTTAATCTACTTGTCATCGGCTCTTCTCCTCTTGGCCTTTATTCGACGCTACGAGTTAAACCGCCAACAATACAAGCGTCGTTTGGAACTGGAACAGATTGAGGCACAAAAACTGCTTGAAATCGATGCCCTTAAATCCAGGTTTTTTACCAATATTTCCCACGAATTCAGAACTCCCCTCACCATCATTTTGGGTCAGCTCGATATACTCATGGAAAAATCCAGAGATGCAGACCTAAAGCAAAAGCTGGGAGTTGCCCACAATAATGGGAAGCGATTACTCCAACTTATCAATCAACTTCTAGATCTTTCCAAGTTGGAAGCCAAGCGGATGAGATTGAAGGTGTCTCGTAACGATTTAATACCTCTCACTAACAACTTGCTGAGCTCATTTCAGTCTCTCGCCCAACAGAGAGGCCTAGCACTTGAATTTTCAAGTGATACCCCAAATTTAGAGATGTATTTCGAACCAGAACTTCTTGAGCGTGTTTTTCTAAACCTCATATCAAATGCAATTAAATTTACACCCTCGGATGGTCAGATAAAGGTAGTCATACAATCCCAGGAACCAGCTTTGGTCGCCAAGAATACCGTCTCAATTTCAGTTATAGATACTGGCGTGGGTATTCCTCAGGATCGAGTCGCACAAATTTTTGATCGCTTTTATCAGGTGGATGATACTCAGACTCGCGAATACGAAGGCACTGGAATTGGCCTGGCTCTGGTCAAGGAACTGGTGGAGTTACACCATGGAAGTGTGCACTTGACAAGCGAGGAAGAAGTCGGAACCACATTTAAAGTTCTGCTCCCAACAGATGAACAACAATTTTCAGTATCAGAAATCTCAAATGAGAATGACACGGTAGCTATCTCCGGACCACTTCCAGTAGAGTACGATATTCCTGTCGCAAAGGAAGAGCCGGATGCAAAGGACTCTGAACGGCAGGAAGTCGTTTTGCTGGTGGAAGACAACCAGGATATTCGCCAGTACATCAAGGAAGTGTTGGAAGATCAATACCAAATTGTGCAAGCGAGTGATGGAGTTGAGGGTATTCAGGTAGCCAATGAGACGATTCCAGACTTGATAATTACCGATGTAATGATGCCCCGTATGGATGGGAATACATTTGTTAAACGTATTCGCAGCGATGAGCGGAGTAGTCATGTCCCCATTATCATGCTCACAGCTCGAGCTGAAGCTGAAGATAAAATTGGGGGTCTGGAACTGGGAGTAGATGACTATCTAACAAAACCATTTAACCCCAGAGAGCTCCGAGTCAGGGTTCAGAATCTGCTTGATATGCGAGCCAAACTGAGAAAACGATTCTCCGGCGCGCTGGTCATCAAGCCAGAGGAGGTCAGCACCATTCCTGCTGATAAGAAATTCATGCAGCGATTGATCGTTGAAATCGAGAGTCACATTGCTGACGAACAGTTTTCAACTGAGACACTAAGCAGAACAATGGGTGTGAGCAGCCGGACATTATCTCGCAAGCTCAACGCACTAATTGATCAATCACCGGCTCACCTGATACGATCCATGCGTCTACAGAGAGCTGCGGAACTGTTGGAGAAGCAGACCGGTAATATTGCTGAGATCGCCTATGAGGTGGGTTTTAGTGATCAGGCTCATTTTACCCGCACATTCAAGAACGAGTTCAAGGTCTCCCCTTCAGAATACATGAAATCCAAACAACAATCTGATTAATTCAAGCTGACCTCCTAGCATGGAGGTCTAGCGTGACAGAAATGGAAAGTCAGCTTGTCTTCCTGAGGTGCCCGCAGGGCAGTCTCGAAAGATGATATACATTTGACTCACGCTTCGAGAGCCTCAGCGTGACGATTTCATAAAAGAGTGTATTCCCCCATAGAAACCCCCCAAAAAGCGCGATTTGTCCAGAATTGACAAACATTTGTCCCGTATCTGCAAGAAGCGGGTTGCCCAATTTCAGCATATTAGGCCAGACAGAGAAAGCCACGGTGTCTTTCTCAATCACCCAAAGGCTTAAGAAGCCTAGAAGGAGTTCAACATGCCTAAATACAATTTTTCAATCCTTGCCATCTATGTCACGCTTTTTGTTTTGGCAGCCAGAGTGGCCGGAGCTGAACCATTGCTCCAAAATCACCTCACCTCACCAGAATCATACAGAATGGGACGGTATTACCAGCCAGAAACTCAGGCTGGAATATTAAATCTTGATGGAACTCTGAGAAGCGCGTACTCACCTGTACAGCACAAAAAGAATATCGACCTAATCAATCAGATCGAAGACCTAAGGGTTGCTTCTATTCATCCACAAGGAGGGTTAATCCAGATCTTTCCTCAAAATAATGCTCCTGCGTTATTAAAAACGGCGACGGATCAGTATCTGCTCATGGAGGAGACTCAGACCTATTATTTTGATGAAATTCCATCCATTGAGCGGAAGGTCTTTAGCTACGATGAGCATGCTAACAATATTAGAATGGAACTCACCGTAGAAGAGAATTCAGCCTGGCGAAATCAATGGATGGAGACTTCCAGCTACGATGCATCTAATTCTCTTGATACCCTAACGGGTCATAGGTGGGTAAATTCAAATTGGGAACAGGCTCAGCAAAGAACTATGAGCTACAATATTGAAATGGATCTACTGGAAGAATATGGCTACTACTGGGAAAATGGAGATTGGGAGACTAGCACTAGAACACTGTATACCTATGATACAGAGCATCGTGAATTGATTGAGTTATCTCAGTATCTTGAGAATGGAAACTGGGTTGATAGCTATGAAGTTCTCTCAAGTTATGATTCTACAGGTAATCTCACCCAGGAAATGTGGAGATTTAATAATGGCGCCGGTTTGGAAAACGCTTCGCTCAACGAATATAGCTACAATGATAATAATGCCCTTATTGAAGATTTGTTCAAGTATAGTGAAAATGGTGCATGGCTCAACGGCGAAAGATATGCCTATGGGTATGATGTTGCCGGAAACAGAACTGAACTCCTGATAGCAATCTGGGAAGATGGTAGCTGGGAAAACAGCTATCGATCCTTCCTTAGCTACAATGTCAATAATAATCAAACAGGGGCATTGGGATCAGTCTGGACAGGTTCACGCTGGACCCAAACGGTACAGATTTCATTCACTTACGATGAAAACCAGAACAATACAGCTTATCTCATGCGACAAAACTGGGATGGTTCGGGATGGCAGACTTTTATGGAATATACCAGAATCTATGCAATTCTGGGGACCACTGGCGTAGACCAAAAAGTTGATCAAACCCCAGCCACATTTGAATTGCAGGGTAACTATCCAAACCCCTTTAACCCTTCAACGACCATTGATTTTTCTCTGAATCGTCAGGCTCAGGTTGAATTGCAGATTGTTGATCTGAAGGGAAAAACGCTGGCAACCTTAATCAGTGGCTCACAATCAGCAGGACAATACTCCATTCAATTCAATGCTGAAAATTATGCCAGTGGCGTCTACTTATACCGCCTGGCAGTAGACAACTCGGTCCAAACGAGGAAATTAACCCTCCTTAAATAAAAGTATATCAGAACCGTTTAGGCAGAGGAGGATGTGGCCATGTGTTGCATCCTCTTTATTTATTCAACCCTTGTTAAACAATCCTATCCATTGAAGCACCTTGCGAATTATGAGCATCATCAAAAGACATGCTAATAATTAATAGATGCTATTAATCAACACTTTTTAAAGGGCTGCTCTCGTATATATTTGCAAAAACATATAAGCAGGAAAAGAATGATGAAAACCAGGGTTGTTGTATATGGGGGAACTGGATACTATGGACGACATGTCGTCAGACAACTACTGACCAAGGGGCAAAATGTTCGTGTGGTCAGTCGACATGCGGAACATGCCAGAGAAATTGTTGGTTCCAAAGTCGATATATTTGAAGGGGACGTGACCCGCCGAGAAGATATTATCAAATCTTTACAGGATGTGGATGCCATCGTCATCTGTCTGTCTGCCATGTCCATAAAGCTGATCCGCAAAATGAAAGCCATCGAGCGGGATGCCGTGTTGAACATCATGTTTGAGGCAAAAAAACTGAACATTTCCCGTTTGATCTATATGTCTGGTTATGAAATGCGGGCCGACTTACTGGATGAACTGAAAATCCTCGAATTTGGAGCTGTTAAGATTGAAATTGAAGCAGCACTTCTCGCGTCAGATCTAAACTGGACCGTTCTTGGTGATGCCCCAGCTTTCGATCTCTTTTTTGCTTTTATCAAGGGGCGTAAAATGGCAGTTCCAGGAGGAGGACTCAAAGCGATCCCAACCATCTCGGCAGAAGATGTTGGTGAGATCACGGCACAGACAGCTTTGAGAGAAGATTTAGGAGGGCAACGAATCAGACTTACTGGACCGCGAGCTTATACCTTTCCGGAAGTTGCTGAATTGGTCTCTGATATCACCGGTGTTGCCGTGCAGCATCTCGCGATTCCGCTTACGGTGGTGCGTGTGGTTTCGGCACTGCTCTACCCGTTTACGCCCTTCCCCAGATTTCTATACAAAAGTTTGATACTGTTGAACAATTTCCCCTCGGATCTGGCAGATGAAGTGCCCCAGGACCACCAAAAATTATTAGGGTTGTTTGACTATGAGCCTCGAACGCTAGAACTTGAGATAGAACGTCGTCTCGGTCCGAAGGATGAGTAGAACCCTTAGCTCAGGTCATTTACGTAGGTGTGATTAACAATCGGGGTGATTGATAGAGAAGCTGCTACTTGTCATTGTTAAGCAGTAATATAAGTTCACACATTGAAACGAATATTGTAAGCATCATGATTAAACAGGTGGGGTGCACACGATGAAGATTGATCGCATAGAACTTTTTTATGTAAAAATACCTCTAGAAAAAAACAAGCCCGGTTTTTTTGCACAACCCGCTTACTTCAACCCGAGTTGGATTCCTGGATTTAGACAATCTGAAGTCAGGTTTTATCTCCTGAAGTTGGGTACGGATACTGGCCTGGAAGGTGTAGCCGCAACCGTGGGAATGGGACCGGAGCGCAGTGGTCTGGGCTCAATTCTGGGGAACTATCTTATGGGACTCAATCCACTGGATATTCGCCTGATGAATCAGCGGATTCAGGAATTTTCATACATCGGTATGCGCAATGGCTGGATCGATGGAGCGATTTGGGATATCATCGGGAAAAGTCGCAATGAACCCCTCTGGAAAGTGTTAGGGGGCAGCGGTGGATATGTGTCACCCTATATGTCCACAGGCGCAAACCACAGTCATGATCAGGACAAGAGTCGAGAACTCAGCGCATGGGCCCAAAATCAAGCCTACAAGGGCATCAAATTGCGAGTGAAGGGCATAGATGTAAATGAGATGGTGGATTATGTAGGTGCCGCACGTGATAAGGTGGGACCAGATATGAAAATCATGGTGGATGCCAACCAGGGTTGGCCAGTGGATCTCATTGATGAAACACCCAAATGGAATCTAGAAATGGCCCTGAGTTTTGCAAAGGGACTTGAGCCACACAATGTTTACTGGCTGGAAGAGCCCTTAAACCGAGGCAATTTTGAAGGACTGGCTGAACTTCGCCAAAACACAAAGACACCTATTGCAGGTGGGGAACTGAATTCTACCTGGCGAGATTTTAAAGCCATGCTGGATCTGGGGAGTCTGGATATCTATCAACCTGATGCTGTCATGGCTGGTGGCACCTATGCTGGTGGAATTTCCAATGTTTATTGGTTAATCAAGGAGATTCGGAAGCGTAATTTGGAAAACAAATCAGAAAAAATAAAATTTTGCCCTCATACCTGGACCACTGGTCTTGGATTCGCAATAGCCTTGCAGCTGGTTGGTGTGATTCCTGAGGCAGAACGCAGTCTTTTGGAATATCCCCTGGAGGGAAACTGGACAGTAGAGGCCTGGGCACGTTTTATTAAGGGCGGATTTCCCCGCGATTTTGAGGGAAGGATAAAAATCCCCGACACGCCTGGTCTGGGAATAGAAATTGATTGGGATGTGATCCGACGTTTTGGAAAAAGAATTTATAAGGGAACTGCGGCCACAGTGGGAATAAGTGCCCTGAGAGACCGTGGATTCAAACAGGCAATGTATCTAAAGAAAAAGAAAAGTGAGCAATTCAAACGTTCAGCTAAGGCTGAATTCAGCATCCCAGAGGCACCATTCTGAATGATAAAAAATTATACCAGGTCAAGAAGCAACTCATTTACAATTTTATCAACTATCCTGTTTTTGGCCCTATTAGCGGCATCAGGCAAGGCTTATGTAACTGACCATGTGGTTCTGGTTATCATCGATGGCTTGCGCTATAGTGAAGGTCTGGGTGATCCGACTTTTGAGCATGTGCCAAGAATGGGTGCCCTGGCAACAGAGGGCGCTCTCATCAATGACTTTCAAAATGATGGGGACACTTATACCAGTCGAGCAATTCCGGCGATATGGTGTGGTGCCTGGACTGATATTAACACCTTTAGCGATCCTGATTGCAATGGTAGCTCTAATAACACAACCGAACTTCCCACTTTCTTTGAGTATTATCGTAAACAACTATCCCGGCCAGCCGAGGATTGCGTTTACACATTGAAAGCGCTATGCCCGTGGAAAGCGAGTCTCGACCCAGATTATGGCACAGATTTTTGGCCCCTATATCATAGTGTTGGCTCCACCGACATAGATGTAGGGCATGAGACGGAGCAAGTGATCTCCGATCTGGCACCTCATTTCCTGCTTATGTATCTGGCAGACGTGGATTCAAAAGGGCATTCAGGTGATTGGGATGATTATCTGGTGGCCATCAGTACTGCTGACAGTCTTGTCGGGGCATTGTGGGATGTCCTACAGGCAGACACTGCTTATGCAGGAAAAACAACCCTGCTGGTAACCAATGACCATGGCAGGCATGATTATGATTTCACAGGGCATGGAGATGGCTGTGCTGGATGCCGCCAGATTCAATTACTGGCAATTGGTCCCGATATCCAGAGCGGATTGGCTTCAGATATTCCCCGGACCATACCAGATATCGCACCAACCATTGGTGAGCTGCTTGGCTTCACCACCGAAGATGCAACAGGGACGGCCATGCTGGAATTGTTGGATCCAACTGCAGGGATAGAAAGAAATGTTGAGGTGATGACTCCTTCCTCCATTTCACTGAAGCGTCTGTTTCCCACACCATTTAACTCAGAGCTGAGTATTGAGTATGAGATGCTAGATTCACATCTCGCCAGCATAAGTATCTTCAACCTCCAGGGAAAACAAGTTTGGACAAGAAATGTTTCATCTAGAGGTGAAGGCATGCACACCTTGAAGTGGGATGGCAGAGATCAAAGCCAAAACGGTTTACCTTCGGGGATATTTATTGTACAACTTTCGAATCAGAGACTTTCACAATCGCAAAAAGTACTATTGCTTAAATGACAAGGGTTGAAAATGAGTGACTTCAAAAAATTCACAGAAGCAAATCGGGACGCCTGGAATGAGGCCATGCCCCATCACCAAAAATCCAATGCTGACAAATGGGATAATGCATTTTCTACCAAAGGGTTTTCTGTCATCAAAGAACCGGAACTCTCATTGATTAAATCTTTGAATATCCAGGGACAGAAAATTGCTCATGTATGCTGCAACAATGGAGTTGAGCTGATGTCCCTTAAAAACATGGGGGCTGGTGAATGTGTGGGCTTTGATATATCAGACGAGGCCATCCAGGAAGCTCGAGCCAGAGCCGCAAGAGTTGGAATATCCTGCGAGTTTGTTCAAACTGATATTTATGACATCCCTGAGCAATATCATGACGCATTTGACATCGTTTATATCAGCATCGGTTGTCTGGGTTGGATGCCGGCCATACAGCGCTTTTTTGGCAAGGTGGCTGAGCTCCTTAATGAAGATGGAGAACTGTTTATCCACGAATCTCATCCCTTTTCCGAAATGCTCCCATCTGATGATTTGGATAATGTGGAACCTATGAAAATTATAGAACCCTACTTTAAAAAGGATCCCTATATCGACAATGATGGCATCGACTATGTTGGAGGAACGACTTATAAATCAAAAACGATGTATTGGTTTGTCTGGACGCTCAGCGATATCCTCATGGGAATTATTGACAACGGGATGAAAGTGAGACATTTCTCAGAATACCCCGATGATATTTCAACACTCCATAACAAGAATCAGGAAGCGGGACCTGATATTCCCCTCAGCTATATACTGATTGCAGAGAAGGAATAGAAAGAGCCCTTCATGACAAACATGATTAAATCGATCCATAGTGCTACCAATTTTTTAAGCCACGATCTCTTTGGAGGACCCAGAGTTTTAAGTTTTAACTGGGTCATCAATTTTCAAAAGGGCATGACCTTGTTCTGGGTATTGGGATTAATGTTTTTTTACGACAATTATTCAATGCAAGCCTGGGTCTATCTTGCTTTACACGGAAGTTATGGAGTGATATGGATTCTTAAGGATGTCATCTTTCCAGATAGCAAATGGCAGACTAAGATCACCTTTGGTGGTGCAATCACATCAATCGTTGCAGTTCTGGGACCCTATTGGGTAGCACCTTATCTGCTGATTTCACCTGTCCTCGGTGAGGCCCATACTGGTGCGAACTGGATCTGGACAGCAACATCAATATTAATTTATGCCATCGGTCTGGCGCTGATGCTCACAGCTGATGCCCAGAAATATTTTACTCTCAAACACCAAAAGGGACTGATCACGTCTGGCATGTTCCGTCTGATCAGACATCCCAATTATCTAGGTGAGATGCTGATTTATGGTTCCTTTGCTTTACTGGCCTGGCATTGGATTCCATGGGCTATTCTGGCCTGGGTTTGGCTGGGATATTTTTCCATAAATATCATCATGAAAGAAAGATCCATGTCCCGCTATGAGGAATGGTCCGAGTACAAAAAGCACTCGAAGTATTTACTTCCATATATTTTTTAAAGCCATCCCGGACAGAACCAGTCTAACCCATCAGATAAGAAGCGGTCTATTGAGCGCCCTGTTTTGAGATCGAAAACACACCCTGTTCCCAGAACACCTTGCTACTAACCAGCAGCGCAGTACCAATGCTGATATCAAGGGTGGCAACAAAGACCAGAAAGGTATGATTCCCCTGGGAAACTCTGGAAAGGAAAGCCCCAAGAGCTATCATTGCCGCCAGGGCAAAAAAGAACTGGACCCGATAAAACTGACCAAGTTTTGGTGAAGTCAGCGCATCGATGCGAGCCAGATTTTTGCGACAGCTTTTGAGAAAGATATAGCGAGTTTTCACCAGCCCAATGGCTATACCGGCAGTCCAGCTAAAGAGACGTCCCCAGCCTTGTGATTCTATATTATATGCTTCATTGGCCAGATCTGCCCCTTTATTAAAAAGGATGACAGGACCTATATACCAGATTAAAGCAGCGAGTAACTTTAAGGTTTTATGTGATACATTCATAGTGGCTCAAAGTAAGCACATTATCTAGCGAGTAAAGAAAATCCGGTTTTGCCGAAGGAGTATTTGAAATGAGCCATGCACAATTTCTTGTATGAAGGACAAATGTGAAAGGTTAACCTTGGGTGGGATGATGTTTGTATGCCAATGAGAGCCATCAAATTTACCATAATTTCGCTAACATTTTGTTTTCTACTTCAGTCATGCACCAGGGAAGAGGATACACCAGGCCTTGGCCCCTCGGATCTGACCATCCTGTATACCAACGATGAACATGGTTGGATATCTGAGACTGATGATACAGATGGCGCTGCAAAATTAATGGGTGTCTGGAGAGATGAGGAAGGCTATACAGAAAACAGTTCCTATCTGATTCTCAGTGGGGGAGACAATTGGACAGGTCCAGCCATATCAACCTGGTTCCAGGGAGAATCTACAGTCGAGACAATGAACGCCATGGGCTATAGTGCTGCAGCCATCGGAAATCATGAATTCGATTTTCAAGTTGCTGGATTGCAGAAACGAGTTGCTCAGGCATATTTCCCTTACCTTTCAGCAAATATTCGTCTGAAATCAAATGACAGTATTCCTGATTTTGCTACACCATATGTGGTAAGAGAAGTGAATGATATTCTGGTGGGAATCATTGGTTTAACCACCCAGAGCGCCAGCTATACAGCATTTCCAACCTATGTTGAAGGTTTTAATTTTATTGCTTACGACGAAGCTCTTGAGGAGTATGTACCTCAAATCTGGGCTGAGGGTGCAGAGATCATATTATGCATTGCTCACATTTGTGAATTTGAAATGATGGGAATGGTGCTACTGGCCCAAGAGCTCGGTATAAGTATGATTGGTGGCGGGCATTGTCATGCATTGGTCAGCGAAATACATGGGGCTGGAACGGTTGCTCTCATTGAGGGGGGCTCAAGAATGGATCAATATGCCCGTCTGGATATCTGGTATAACCCAGAGACAATGACTGTAACTAACCTGGAGGCTGCAACCTTTGAAAATCAGGGTGGTACCACAGATCCAGAGGTAGCAAGTGTCGTGAATAGCTGGGAAACAGCCACAAATGAAGCGCTGGGAGAGGTCATTGGCTATACCGATAACCAGATTGCCAGATCTTCCCCTGAAATGCATAACCTGGTCACAGATTCATGGCTATATAATTATCCCAATGCGGATATTGCCATCACAAACACTGGTGGGATTCGCCAGGACATCGAGGCTGGGGAGATTACCAAAGGTGATATTGTTGGTGTATTGCCATTTAACAACAACATCCTGGAACTCAGACTGACAGGACAACAGGTTATTGATTGCCTCCAGAACCATGTGGTGGCTGGGATGACAACCTCAGCAGGATATCAGCATAGTGATGGAACCGCCTTCAACCTGGACAGTATCTATTCCGTTTTGACCACAGATTACCTATACATCCAGGAAGATAATTACTTTCAGGTCTACGATACTGATCCCTATTATACGGAGATGAATTATCATCAACCCACAGTGGACTATATCCTGTCCCTGAATACTGACTCATCCAATCCATTGGATACTTATTTAGACTATTCCCCCCGCCGATAGACCAAGCTCAATTTTTTTTCATGGGAGGATTCTTCGCCTTATATTGAATTGGGGGTTTCATTCAGTCAGAAAGGATATACTCATGAGTAATGAGATCAAAGATATTGAAATGCAGATCTATGAGCTGAACGAAAAGCTCACCGCCCTGCGCAAGTCAAACCCAACTACAAAAGTTCCTAATTATACATTTAACACCGTTGAGGGTGAAATTACCCTCCTGGAGCTCTTTGGTGAAAATGACAAATTACTCATGATTCACAACATGGGACAGGGCTGTCGTTATTGCATGCTCTGGGCCGATGGGTTTAATGGATTTCTTCCCCATCTGGAGTCGGCCATGTCGGTTGCTCTCGTATCTAAAGACGCGCCAGAACTGCAACGTCGTTTCGCCAATGAGAGAGGTTGGCGCTTTCGTCTTGCTTCACATGGTGGCGGTGAATACATCCGTGAACAAACTGTAACAGAAGGTGAGGCTAACTCACCAGGAGCAGTGGTTTATGAACGGATCGGTGATGAAATATTTCGCAAAAACTCCAGTGAATTTGGACCAGGTGACATCTATTGTTCGATGTGGGGACTACTGGGTCTTGCTGGTATGGGTGAGAACGAGTGGACACCACAATACAATTATTGGAAACGCCCCCTGAAGCTTGATGATGGGGGCTTGAACGTATTGTAGTCCCATGTTGGACTAAGAGGTCTTACAAATAAATAGGGGGAAAAGATTTCATGATATGGGGCTTTAAAACTGTAGCTGCAATTGATATTTGGACAGTGGAACATTTCTTGAGCGGCATCTCAATTGGCATGTTGGTTTTGAGTATCAATTCAAAACTCATGCTGAAGCACTTCAATGTGAGTCGTGAAAAGATCAGGACCAGTCACTTTGATATCATTGCTGTTTTGTTGTTGGCGTACTTGTGGGAAACTCTGGAGCATTACCTTGAAACTGGTCTGGCTGGCGCAATGGTGGAATATTGGCTTCAGGGGGTTGAGTTCTGGGCAAACAGACTCATCTTTGATCCTCTGGTAACCGTGGTTGGTTACTACCTTGCAAAATCATACCCCATCTTAGTGAATCCTGCCAGAGCCTTATCTTTATTGTGGTTAATTGTTCACATCTTCGTATTTCCACACAGCATGTATCTCCATGATTTCTTTTAATGTGCTGATGTGAAGTTGACCTTAGTTGGCCTGGTTTAGAGAACGTGACCTCAGTCGATTACCCAGATAGAATCCCACCACATTGACTGCGATGTCAGCCAGCTTGTTGCCCATCCATTCCTCAGCAAATTCGAAGGGCAAAATCATTTCCAGACCCTCCCATCCAAGGGAGAGGATCAAGAAGAGTGGCCAGCCCATCCTCATATAGCGGCCTGCTAAAAACCAGATAAAGAAATGAGTGAGCGAGTACAAATTTAAAAGTGTCACAGAGCGTGCCGATAGCTCGCCATTATCTCCTGGACCGACTGTATCCTGTTAATCCCACCAACACTTTTGCCAGCCTGGAGAAAATGTTGATAATCCCCGGCTTTTACACGATCATTTCTAAGGGTTCTGAATGAGCGTACGGAATAGAACATACGCATATATTTTTTCGTTTTGGATCCTCGCAGTAGCCTCCGAGCCAAGGGTCCCGCTTTAAGACCCATCTTTTTAATTTGGTCAGTTTCAATCACAGAAACAGGCACGCCTGAAAGTTTATCTGTGAGAACGATCTGGTTTTCACCAGCATCCAGGATGGCTTGTTTATAATCGGGATGTGCCGTGCATTCTTCCGAGGCGATGAAGCGAGTACCCATCTGGATACCTGAATAACCCAGGTCCAGCATGTTGGCAACATCCTGAGGTGAGCTGATACCTCCAGCACAAATAAGTGGCTTTCCGCAGTCAACCAGATCCTCATATAGTTTTACCGCTTCCTCGGTTCCTGCATGTCCCCCTGCGCGATCATTGACACAGATGAGACCGTCTACATCCCCTAGAATTGCTTTCTCAGCCCACTTTCGATTTGTGGTGTTGTGATAGACCACCCCACCCTGAGCATGAATCTTCTCTGCGTAATGTTTGGGATTGCCCAGAGCTGTGACAAAGAATTTGATTCCCTCCTCAAGAGCAATATCCAACCAGTCATTTATTCTGTCCAGATAACGCTGAGAACTTTTCTCTATAAGTAGATTTAAACCAATGGGTTTTGAGGTGAGGCTGCGAATGTAGCATAGTCCTTCTCGAAAATCATAACCATGGACGTAAGTCAGGCTAAGGGGTTGGACAATACCTATGCCTCCGGCCTCTGAAATTGCTGCGACCAGCTCTGGATTGGAGCAGGGATACATGGCGCCCCCGATGATGGGGAGGGCGATATCCAGATCATTGCAAAAGGTTTTGAAGCCCTTCTGCGATTCCCCCGTCTGTATCATTCATTCATCCCATAGACTTCTTTAATTTTATCAGAACGTAGGAAAAAGCCAGTCCAGGCAGTGTAGAGAGCCACACAACCCATGATGATCAAAAGCCTCATCCAATCATCGCCGCTGGCGATTCGAAGTTGAATATATTGATAGGCGCCAAACAACCAGACCAAAGCAGATAGATAGGCAAAGACCTCCAGACCGATAATAATCCATTTCTGCTTAATGAAGAAGAGAAAGGGAATCAGCAAAGTTAACACGGCAAGGATGTCGTTCCCCCCACGGGAAAAATGGGCGGCTAACAGGATGATCATAAAGATGTAGGGGATAATTCGAGATTTCAATTTTGCTTCCTTTCAAAAAGTTCAGGGGAGGTATTTGCCTGAGATAATACGGGGATCACCATTATAGTCCTGGATGATTTCCAGGTCATGGAAGCCCTTCTCCATAAAAATATTTAACACAGCATTTTCTTGTGGACTGCCGCCAAATTCAAAGAGAAAATGACCGCCGGGAATAAGTAAATCTGGTAGAATCTCGGCAAACCGATGATAAAATGAAAGACCATCACCTCCCTCAAACAGGGCCAGCTCGGGATCAAACTGTGCAACCTCCGCCTGGAGTTGATCCTTTTCGCTGAGAGCGATGTAGGGTGGGTTTGAGACAACCACGTCAAAACGCTCATCAATCTTCGGGAGTGATGTGAGAATGTCAATTTCCTGGAAGACCACTTGCGTTTTATTGAGTTCTGCATTTTCTTTGGCCAAGACCAATGCTTCTATGGAAACGTCGATACCCAGGACCTTTACATCCTCAAGGGACTGAGCTAAAGCAATGGCGATACATCCAGACCCTGTGCCGACATCCAGTATACGCGCTCCAGGCTTGATGTTTAATGCCAGGGTCTTCTCAACCAATATCTCTGTCTCAGGGCGTGGAATTAAGGCTGCTGAAGTCGTTTTGAGGACAAGGTTCATAAAACCAGTCTCACCCACAATATGCTGGAGCGGTTCTCTGGTTCCCCTGCGTTTGATGTAATCTCGATAAATGTCCATCTCGCCTTTACCCATGGGTCGATCAAAAAAGAGATAGAGCTCCAGACGATTTATTTTAAGGACTTTCCCCAGGAGAATCTCTGCATCCAGACGGGCATCAGGAACACCCTTCTTTTCCAGAAAATCAGTACTTGTCTTGATAATGTCTACAACACGCCAATTGGTCATAAGATGAAAATAGTTTTTGAGGGTTAATTGTTAACTATAAAATAAGTGGGATGTTCAATTATACAGTATAATATTTATCAATGATACCAGATCCTGGACATTAATAAATTCATCACCATTCACATCTGCAGTTTCATACTGGGCGTCAGTGGGAGTGATCTCACCAATGATGATGTTCACCAGAATCACGATATCACTGATTGAGTTTTGTCCATCCAAATTGAGATCACCAGGCAAGTATTGAGAAAAAACCCGTATCAGTTCTTGACGCGTTTCTGTTTGAAGGGCTCCAGTATGATCTCGAACAGAAAGACTAATATCATATACACCTGGCTCAGTATATATATGAGTGGGGTGCTGTTCCACACTTTGATTTCCATCACCAAAACTCCACTCCCACCAACCCACCGGTCCCGTTGATAGGTCAGTAAAGTGAATTTCCGTGTCAATGAGTTCGATATTACCATCTGTTTCAAAATCTGGTGTCACCACCTGGGGATCTGTATAGACCGTTTCGATAAATTCAATGGAGAGGTCCTGGGCGATAATTCCATTCTTGAATTGAACAAAATAATAATCATTGGGTGATTTGACATCTGTCTCAGGAGCATCTTGCCAGTCGGTCCATTCAATAAAATGCACATCATCAAACCAACCAAATCCATCACCTGCAGACGGGGTATCCGTGTTCAGCCGAATATCGAAATGGGTGGCATTGGATGGTGGCATAGTCTCCTGGTGGAAATATGTCCACTCCGTTGTGCCGTTTACTCCGGAATTCATATCATGGGTAGCCAGGATGGTCGAGGTGGTGCGGCCAGCATAATATCTCACCTGGATTTTGACATTGCTGGCGTTACGTGTCATGAGGTAGGCCGAAATATGATGCGTCTTGGATGCATCGAGACGAATGCGATTTTCCAAATTGGTGATGACATTATCACCTGAGCTGGATGTGCGATGCTGTCCAATAGAACGCTCTCCTGAATGTGCTTCAGTCAGATCAAACCACTCAGAACTGCTGTTTGTATTCCACTCACTGGCACCTTCGTCCTCCATGTTACCATACCAGAGGAGTTCACGTCCCAGACGATACTCCCAGCCTGTTCCTGGAGGCGAATCCAACGATGAAAGGTTCCCCAGCTTGTGTATCTCCATGGGCTCTGAAACCCAGGTAGTTCCAACGAGGTGGAGATCAAAAGCACGTCGATTATATATGGTGGTGCGTGGCATGGAAAGGGTGTCCAGCCAGACGGAAGCGGAACTATTTTCACGGTCCACGTAAAGATAGGTGTCCAGATCTTTGGACTTGCTGGCCAGATAATCCAGCAGGTGAACACCGAGATCACCATAGGCTGGCACGGGGATATAATCATCCAGATAGACAGGCGTTGCTGAGTAGGCTGCAAATCCACTGGCATCCACTTCAGCATTGAGAATGACCGAGGGGAAGGTTTCATGATAGTTCAAATCGAAGATGAAATTACCCAGGGAATGGGCAATCAGCTTCCCGTTGTAGGCCTCAAAACCCTGAATGATATGAGGATGATGAACGACCACCAAATCTGCCCCACCATCAATAGCGAGGTGACGAATTTCACGGTCCCACATATGGGGGACATCCAGGAAGGGTGAATAATTTTCATCTTCAGCAATATCTTCTTCTTGATCCATATTATGAATTAACTCTCGTGGAGCGATCCAATCTTCAGCCGCAATATTGGACCCGAAATAGCCATCATAACCTGCTCCAGGGGATGTGGAATACTCACTTCCCGCATGCATCTCCATAACGACAAGATCAGCTACATCTCGAACCGTATTGATTTGCTGCAGGAGGTAATAAGGGGTCAGATAGGCAAAACCTGGCTTGTTATATCCGGCATTCAAATAGGGTTGGTAATTATTGTATTGACCAGTACGATCACAATTGGCTAACCAGGCGATGGATACCCCCAGATTGTTGGTGAAAACGGGTTGATAGGCTTCATCACTACCTTCTCCAGAACCTGAGTAAAGAATATTGTTTGCCTCAAGGGCTTCCTGTGTGGTCTGTAGCCCAACCAGACCATAATCCAGGGTGTGGTTGTTGGCCAGTGAAACAAGATCAATACCGGCATCTGCCAGAGCCGACACATATTCGGGACGACCTTTGTAGGTCACAGATTTAGTAGGATGCTCCTCACCATTAATGGTCATGACGCATTCGAGATTGGCGACACTTAGATCAGCGGCGTCTCCAAAATATTCACGGGTAGGGTCGAAAAGGGCATTTATGCCCTGGGTTTCTATGATGCCCCCAGCGTCCTCATAGCGTCTGGCGATCATGATATCACCGACAAAATTAAGATTCAGTGGGAAGCTGTCATTTCCTTGATCAACGGTGATCCGAGCCCTGGCCTGTCCCATGGTTCCCGATTCATCAGTAACCTGCAAAAGAACAGTATAGTCATGATCATCTTCTACTAGATATGTATGAGAGGGATTGGGAGCTTGGCTGGTTTCACCGTCGCCAAAATTCCACATATAGCTGTGGTTTTCGCTATCAGGATCATTTATCACGGACTGGAAGCTGACATCCACACTACGTTGATTAGAACTGTTTCTATATAGCGCGTTCTGAGAGTGTTGAATTTCTACTTCAGGGGCAAAGGCAATGGCATTTGTGATATCAAAAATTTCATCAAAAAAGATGCGACTATATGGATCATCATCCCTGTCATTGATATAGATAATGTTGGTCAGGGTGGGGTAGTAATCAAAACGTGCAAACCAATCATCTCCCACAGGCAGGCGAAACAGATTCCAGGTATCTTCTGGAAAATAGCCCTGATAAACCGTGATCCATTCCTCGATATCCAATTGCTGACTGCCATCAAAGGCATAAAAAAGTGTATTAAGTGAATCCTGAAATGCAATCCCTTGAATTTCACCAACGCTTTGGATATAAGCGGCCATCTGAAAAACCGAACCCTCAGAAACCGGATGTGGATCAATACTTTGAGACTTCCAGGTATTGCCCCAGATTTCCAGTGAGTATTCCGAATTCATGAACGTTCTATCAGAATCCAAAACCCAGGATAGGGGATGCTGATCTTCATTCGGATAAGATTGCAGGTTGATCACTCCTGAATCAAAATTTTCCAGGACAGTGATGGGCTCGTGCCCGGGAATATTATCATTTATGATATCGCTGGTGGGACTGAAATTTCCAAAATGATCTTCAACCTCAATTCTGAAAACATAGTCTCCATCAGGATCAAGATTTTCCATCATGATATGGTCCATGTTGGGATTGGCGAAATGCATGCTTGTAGAAGCATCCATGAAATGAGATTCGGATGTGAGGCTGTCTAAATCATATATAATGCGATAGGTCTTATGATTGGTATCGTAGACAGGATCCCACCTCAAGCTGACATAAGTTTGTCCATCAAATTCAGTTCTCCAGTTGGGAATAGCCGGGGGAGGGGTTTCATCTGGGACCGTCATCCAGTTTGTGAGGTAAGCCTCCAGAGCATCAATAAAGGGCTGATAGTATTCAAGAAGGATACTGTGATTTTGATAAGAGCTTGGATACTCACCGGCATAGAGCTCGGTGAGTGGCATGTCCATATCCTGGAACAGCATGGGTTTTTCAAAAAACTCGATCTGCACCCAGGGTTCATACACCTCATTATTATTGAAAAATTGTCTGAGATAATTCATTTGCACACCCGTATTGGGTCCTAGCAGCGTGTAGGTGTGTGGTATTTCGATATCGCCATGAAGACCATGATAGATAAAACTGCCACCGTAATGGACACGGTAAAATTCATCAACTCGCAGCTGGTCGTGTTCACCAAACTGCCCTGCTTCTATGGGGTATTCCGCCGTAAAGTTTACCAGGTCAAGATTGTCGTCAGAAATATCCCTGATAGGCTTATTGGCATTCTCCGCATCCCACCCACCTGAGAGCACAATACTTTGAAAGTCTGCATGTGCAGCATTGTCATCATAGCTATGGGTATGCAGGATCAGAGGTGAATGAGGCCCTAACTGCATCAGAGAATCAGCCAGAACTTCATGAAAGACATGAAAAACGCTATTGCTGTTGCGGGCCGGGTCTGATAATGATTTATTGTTGGAATAATTCCCAGATTCTGTCCACTTGACCTCTCTGCCGGCTCCTGAGATCATCATGGCAAGAGCATCTGTTTGGAGAAACATTTCAGTCCCCAGATAGGGTGAAATAAAATCATCACAGGGATGTGGTATTTCGACAACCACGTGTTGTCTACTTGCATTTGGATTAAGAACATATAGCCCCCATCCATTGGCAAAACTACCGGTTACCTCGTCGCCAAGAACCCCTTCCTGGTTGTGGTCTACATAAGACATGTCGAGACGTTCACGAATGAGGTAGTAGGTGCGGTCATAAACCACATCATCAAATTGAACCAGATCGTAGTGAAAGGTGTCGAGAGAATCTGTGAGCATCTGGTCTGCTAGTATCAGATCATTCTGGAGCAGAGCTTCAAAAATATTGCGCCAGTGTCTCAGGGTATTACTTGACTCTGGAATAATACGATAGTCGCCAAAGCCATCTGTTTGTACATCTACCCAATCAGGGCCATAATCATTGTAACCCTCATCAGCGATACCTTCTGAAACGTGACTGACATAATTATCATAGGCAGTACTGGGTGAGCTACCACCAATAAACTCCATGAGGTCGCCTGACTCATATACAATATCAGCTCTGGCACTTAACACAAGGCTAAGGGAGATGAAGACCAGGAAAAAAGGATGTCGTTTGATATTGTTCACAAGGCCTGAAAATTAAGCTATAATTAGCAGGATGGATACTGGCATTATCTAACAAATTTAATTGGATCAGGACTTGAGTCAGAGGTCCCCAATACATTTATTTTCCTTCGAAGGGATGGATTCCACTGCTATTTTAGCTGGACTTTTCTCATGAAGTTGTCGCTTTACAAGGGGGTTTCTCCGTTTATACTGTAAAGATGATAAAATACGTAACGTTAAGCCCTTAAATTTAAGGAGATAAATGATGAAACATGAATTACCAGCTCTGCCATTTGCACAGGACGCTTTAGCTCCAGTTATCTCAGCCGAGACACTTGATTACCACTATGGCAAGCACCACAACGCCTATGTAACAAACTTGAACAACCTGGTCCCTGGAACTGAGTTTGAAAACTCAAGTCTGGAAGAAATTATTATGAAAGCATCTGGTGGTGTTTTTAATAATGCCGCCCAGGTCTGGAATCACACCTTCTACTGGAACTGTCTATCACCGAATGGTGGCGGCGTTCCATCAGGAGCCCTGGCTGCTGCAATTGATTCAGCCTTTGGTTCATTTGACAATTTTAAAGCCGAGTTTACCAAAGCTGCTGCTACCAATTTCGGTGCTGGTTGGACCTGGTTGGTTAAGAATGCTGATGGTTCATTAGCCATCGCTTCAACTTCCAACGCTGGAACACCTATGACCAGTGGTCAGACAGCACTCCTCACGGTTGATGTATGGGAACATGCTTACTATGTGGACTATCGCAATGCGCGTCCAAAATATCTGGAAGAAATCTGGAAGATCTTCAACTGGGATTTTGTAGCTGAGCAGTTCGCAAAATAGTTAATTGTTCAACAGATTAATCAAAGGGTCGGTTCGCCGGCCTTTTTTTGTCCGGGAAATACAATTTTTGTTTTGATGCCCAGGCCAGAATTCGAATTCTGGCCTTGATAACCACGCACCCAAATCCCACCCGAATCATTTAAATTTGAAAACATGTCCATGGTCAACAAAACAAAATTTATTGTCCTCCAAATCGTGACGCTTTTGCTGTTTGAGGATATAATTGACGTGATTGTCAAAATCCCGTTTGCTGGTGATGAGGTGGGAGTGATATGAGGGCTGCCATTGGAATTTATTAATCTTTTCGAGGTCAGGATTCGAATCCCGACCAGGGGAATATCGATGATGGAGAAAAACATTTACCTGTCGTGAAAATTGTCGCTTCCATGATGCCATATAGTCAGAGATTGTACCGCACTGTCCAATTTGAGCTACGAGATGGACATGATCAGAGTTGAGTTTAAAGGCAATCACCTGAACAGAGTGAATACTGGCCGCATAAAAAATAATATGTTCCAACAGATGTCCATATTCATACTGATCGAGAATGGAAAATCCCTCGCTCACATTGGTGGTAATGAAATAATATCCAAAACGACGATAGGGCCGTCGCCGTGTATTGCGATGTCGCATGGTGGATCCTTTTTATTGGGGTTACGGTAAGTTAAAATGGATTTGTGCCAGTCCTAGGCTGGGATTCGAATCCCAGCCTGGAATATCGCAATCCCGATATGATATGGCAATCCCGACCAGGTAAAACAAGTTCCATGAAATAAACAAAGCCAGGATTGCCTGCGCTCCGCTCGGCTTACTCCGTTTCGAATCCTGGCCTGGATTACCCCCTACCCTCATACTCCCGGCTTGGTGATACACCCACAACAACCCTTGCCACGATTTCATTTCTGAGCATATTTTGAGGATAAATTTTATTCAGGAGAGCAGCATGCGTTTTACGGTAAGATCTATATACTTTCTGGTTCTGATCTCAACAGGTTTGTGGGGAAAAGGTGTTCATTACACACTTTCCATGTCAGAACCCCACACCCATCTATTTGAGGTTGAGATGCGGCTTGAAGGAGCCAAGGGAACTGAAGTGGTTGCACTTCCTGTTTGGACACCCGGCTCCTATCTCGTGAGAGAATATGCCAAAAATGTCCAGGATATCAGTGCCCGAAGTGAAGATGATACTGTTTTAAAGATCAAGAAGATTGACAAGAATCACTGGCAAGTCAAAGGTAAGGGCAGTCAAGATATCATTGTTTCTTACCGTGTATATTCATACGAACACAGTGTCCGGACCAGTTATTTGAATGCTGATCATGCCCTAGTTGTACCGGCTAGCGTCCTTATGTACTGGCAGAAAAACCAACAGCGAAAACATCATCTTCATATCAATATGCCCCAGAACTGGTCAGAGATTACAACAGCCCTGGAACCGATTAATAAGCCGGGGAATGTGGACTTCATTGCAAAAGACTATGATGAATTGGTTGACTCTCCCCTTGAGTTGGGAAATCAGCATGTGGTGAATTTCGAAGTTCTGGGAAAACCCCATGTCATGGCTCTGTACGGAGCCAGCAATTATGATGATTCGGTGCTGGTCGGTGATATTACAAAAATTATTGAAGCTGAAACAAAAATCTTCGGTGACCTGCCCTATGAACACTACAGTTTCATCTTTCATGTAGAAGAAGGGCGCGGTGGTCTGGAACATGCTAATTCCTCAGTCAACTTTATTAGACGCTGGTCTTTTAATGATGAGAAACGCTATAAAAGCTTTCTGTCTTTAGTAGCTCATGAATTTTTCCATACCTGGAATGTGAAACGCATTGTTCCAAAGGGCGTGGCCAGTTTTGACTATGACAAAGAAAACTATCTGGAGGAGCTCTGGATGGCTGAGGGATTTACCAGCTACTATGATGAACTCATACTTCAAAGGATTGAGCACATCGATAGAGAAGCATATCTGGAAGTTTTGAAGGATGAAATCAATACACTGGAAAGCCGTCCTGGAAGGCTTCACCAATCCGTGGCAGAAGCCAGTTATGATGCTTGGATCAAATATTATCGCTCGAATGAGCACTCCAGCAACTCAACCATATCCTATTACAATAAGGGACACTTGCTGGGACTGCTTTTGGATATCAAAATCATTGCTGCAACAGATGGCAAATCCAGTCTGGATGATGTCATGTTCAGATTGAATCGCGATTTTGCCCAGAAACAGAAGGGCTATACCAGTGATGATGTACGTAAGGTCTGCGAAGCTGTGAGCGGCTTGAAGTTGACCAGCTTTTTCGAAGATTTTGTGTTTGGTGTCGAGCCTCTGCCCTATGATGATGTCTTTGCTCTGGCCGGTCTGGATGTAGACTCAACCACAGAGAAGAGTTCCTATCTGGGAACAACGCTACGTGACAGAAGTGGTCGCATTGTGATCACCTCGGTAGTCGAGAATTCGCCGGCCTGGGATGCCGGTCTTAATGTTCATGATGAATTGGTAGCCATTGATGGCTTCAGAGTGAAAAGTTCAAAACCAGACTACTTCAGAGAAAAGGTCCCAGGTGACAGGATTATCTGTACGGTGAGTCGCAATGGCATTCTGGTAGATATTCATCTTACGGTTGGGTTTGAACCCACCACCATTTCAGAACTCAAACAAATCGAGAAGCCGGATGAACATCAGAAGCTGGTTTTTGAGAAGTGGTTGGGATTACCCTGGGAGGCGGAAATCCTGGATGAAGAGTAATGCTTAAGCAGGGGGATCTTAGGTACTATACACGTCCTTAGCGCTGAAATAGCGTTTTTAAAACGAACAGCGCTACTTTTGTATCAACTATAATGAATACAAGCTGATTACATCAATATTCTCAACATCAGAGTCAGCGACTGTAACGAGGTCGGGTTCCAAATCCAAGTCCTGGGGATTGACTCCATGAAAGCCCAGCCGATCGGTGTCAGCATCAAATTCTAGATTTCCATTGCTATCATCTACTGCTAGCAGATAATACTCACCAGCCTCTACACCTAGAATCGTGTAGCGACCGCTATTATCTGTAATACTTCCATTTGAAAGATTGAGCCCCTCAGCAATGGTTGTCCCTTCAACTAAAAGGACAAGAGCTCCAGCCACAACATTGCCATCGTGGCTTACTTCACCAGATATATCGATGATTGCCTTATCCAATTCCTCCTCAAGTCCACAGGATAACAGACTTAGTGTCATTACTGCAAGAAACGTGGTCACTATTTTCATGATATCACCTTCATTCAATATTTAACTATTCTCAAATAGAAACAAATTTCAGGTGATATCAAACGAGTAATTCATTCAATTGCCACGACTCGACATAATGCAATTCGCCTGATCACTCATTTGCCCAATCGGGGTCACATTCGGGATACCGATTTATTGACCAGTGGTCATATCACTACATTCTTACATAAAATTAACTCAAGACCTAAAAACCTGCATTTGTAAAGGTTTTGTAGGGGTGACGGATAGGCCATTTTTCGTAAATTTAGGCAATGAACTTTGGAATCAAAAGGGGAGATAGTCATGAAAAACAGAATCAGCACCATCATGAGGACCAACGTCATCCTGATCCTTGCAATCATGTTGTCCAATATCTGTGCCTTTGGACAGGATTTTGACAATGTTGAAGTGGATTGGATGCAAACATATGGTTCAGAACTTATTTCAGCTGACAATAGAAGCGTTGATATGGTTCTTGATGTAAATGGGAATGTTTATGTTCTGGGCATAAGTGATCTAAGCTCTTCTTATTTTCCAAGTACAGAGAAGAATTACTCCGTCACCAAATTTACCCCCAATGGTGATTTTATCTGGGAGGCTCAATATAATGGACCAGCGAATGAGCACGATTTAGCATCAGCTCTGACAGTAGATGAAGTAGAAAATGTCTATATCACAGGTAGAAGCTATGGATTGAATGGCAATTATGAAATTGCCACGGTCAAATATACATCAGATGGTACTGAGGCGTGGGTGGCAAGATATAATGGTCTGAATAACAATGGAGCAAGAGCGAAAACACTACGCGTAGATTCTGCCGGAAACATCTATGTCATGGGACTGAGTAATGGAATATCAGGGGGAATAAATGAACCAATTATCATCAAATACGCCTCGGATGGTAATGAAATGTGGGTAACTAGTGCAAATAACTCTGAGGTAGAGCTGTTTGACGCAAGGGAAATGGTATTGGATAGTGCTGGCAATATCATTATTACAGGTGAAACTATATCAGATAGCAGCTCTGCATTTAAGACTATTCGGTATACACCAGATGGTATCCAGATGTGGGCTGCTATATATAGTGGCAATGGCATTGGTTGGAATTCGCCAATAGATATGGTTGTTGACAACGAGGGCACTGTCTATGTGGTTGGTACCAGTATTGAATCGGACAGTGTGGGCAAAGCTATCACAATAAAATATTCATCAAATGGAGTTGAAACCTGGGTCGTTGAAATTAATGAACATGGAAATGATTGGGTTCAACCATCAGCACTAGCTGTTGATGCAAATGCAAATGTATATGTAACAGGCCATGCTTTTGAAAATGACAGTCTTATCAGCTACTCGACAGTAAAGTATTCTTCAGATGGTATTGAAGCCTGGGTTGCTGCATATAGTACGTCAGAAAATAGCTGGACTCAGCCCACAGCAATGGCTTTAGACGCCGATGCAAACATATATGTTACTGGTATTACAAGTGATAGTCTTCTCAAATATTCAACGATAAAGTATTCTCCTGATGGAACTGAAATCTGGGTAGCTGAAAATAGTGATCCTGGAAATAATTGGGAAGGCCCCGTCGGATTGGCTGTTGATGCAATTGGAAATGTTTTTGTAACTAGTACTGCTCAGGATGCAAATGGTCATTCAAATTCAGTAACAACCAAATATTCAGCAGAGGGTAATGAGCTGTTGATCATCAGATATGCTCGAAAATACAGTTGGGATAACATCTCAGACCTAGTTTTGGACACAGATGGTAATATTTATGTGACTGGTAGAAGTGAAGGCGCTGAAGGGAACCAAGACTATGCAACGGTAAAATATTTTCCAGACGGTAATGAGGCTTGGACAGCCAGATACAATGGACCGGGAAATGGATTTGATTGGCCGCAAGCATTGGTTGTTGACCTGTTGGGAAATGTCATAGTTACGGGCAGGAGTCCTGGGTCCAGTGATGATAACGACTATGCGACCATCAAATATTCACCTGACGGCAATGAAGTGTGGGTAGCCAGATATAATGGGCAGGGAAATGATGATGATAACGCAACTGCTCTAACTGTAGACGCCCAAGGGAATATCTTTGTGACTGGTTATGGCTATGGATTAGCCGGCAATGAAGATTACGCTACAATCAAGTATTCACCAGAAGGTGATGAAATATGGGTTGCCGGATATAATGGAACTGGAGATGATCGAGATGTGGCATTCTCCTTGACAACCGACTCTGAAGGCTATGTGTATGTGACTGGATACAGTAAAGGATTAGATAGCAATTCGGATTATTTAACCATCAAATATACTCCGGATGGTACTGAATTGTGGGTAGCTAGATACAACGGTCCAGGGAATGGTTGGGATATTGCAAAAAACGTGGTTGTTGATGGAGGAGGAAATGTCTTCATAACTGGTGGTAGTGTAGGGCTGGATGGTGGTTATGATTATGCTACAGTAAAATATAATTCGATTGGTGTTGAGACCTGGTTGAGTAGATACAATGGACCTGTATCCGGGTTTGATATAGGGTGGTACCTGAGTTTGGATTCAACAGGAAACCTCTTAGTGTCCGGAACTAGTGATGCATCTGAAACTGATTGTGATTTTGTCATAATCAAATACTTACCCGATGGTAGTGAAGCCTGGATTACAAGATCTGAGGCAGGAAACAACTGGGATGTAGCAAGTGGTATGGAAATTGATCCTGAAGGGAATATTTATGTGACTGGCACTAGTATTATATCGGAAACCGATAGAGATTTTGTGACGATCAAATATTCGCCAGAGGGTGACGAAATCTGGATGACCAGTTTTAGTGAAACAGAGAATAGTTGGGATGAAGCTGACTGCATAGCCCTGGATGCAGATGGCAATGTTTATGTTGGTGGAACATCGAGCTATGGTGAATCATCATTTTTTAAAACGATCAAATATTTTCAATCAACCCTAACTACTTCAGGAAGTGTTGGTTACGTTCCAGAAAGTTTTCAGCTCCACCAGAATCACCCCAACCCCTTCAATCCCACTACAACCATCATCTACTCACTTCCTGAACAATCCTCAACCAAACTGACAGTATTCGATATTAAGGGTCAGGAAGTCACGGTTCTCAGTGAATCAGAAAAACCACCAGGCTTCTACGAAGTTCAATGGAATGGGATGGATCAGTCAGGAAATCAGGTGAGCACAGGCGTGTATTTCTGTCGACTGGAAGCGGGGGAATTTAGCCAGACTATAAAGATGGTTTACTTGAGATAATATCGTGGATTAACCAGCTATTCCCAATCTGGTTTTTGAGAAGTGGCTGAGCATTCCATAGCTCGATGAACCTGATGATTAAGCATTTTTTAGGAATATGTTGAATGTATCGGAAGTAGTGCTAGATAAAGCTTCAAAACCAATCTAGGTTTCGTTTTTGTCAATTGCCCTCATGACTTTGCGCTGAAGAAATCCCTTAAAGAATGTGTTTAGAAAAGGTATCAGACCAAGCTTACCTGGAATGTAGACAGTTTTTTTATCTCGCTCAATGGCCTGGATAATTTGGGCCACACAAACCTCAAGACTGACAGATTCGCTGGTATGTTTCCTTGCGGAATGAGCGTGTTTTTTTCCATCTGCCCCAAAGGCGTTATCCCTGAGATTGGTACCCCTGATCCAGCTCAACACCGCTTCGAGAATAGTGATTTCACCTCTTTGCTCCATATCCAGAGTTTCTAAAAAACCATGTAAGGCATGCTTTGATGCAACGTAACCAGAGTGATTGGGGAATCCCATGATGGCTTGAGCTGTTGAACAACTTACAATTTTTCCGTTGGTCTGTTTCAATGAGGGCAGAGCAGCATGACAACAGTTTACTGCTCCATGATAATTGACATCCATCAAATCCTGGAAAAATGAGAGATCGGTAATATCCTCAAAACGACTCCACATACTGATACCAGCATTCAGGATAAGCCCATCAAGTTTGCCGTAAGCATCCACGGTAGCTTTAACCATGTTGTGGCAAGCATCAAGATCAGTGATATCGGTTTGAACAGCTAGAGCAGATCCACCTGAGGCGTTGATGGAATCACACACCCGTTTGAGCTCATCCGCTCTCCGGGCAGCACAGACAACCCTGGCACCCCGTTGAGCGAGTACACGCGCTAGCGCTTCCCCAATACCAGAAGAAGCCCCGGTGATAATAAAGACCTTTCCTGCTACGTTCATTCCTGAATCAATCTGAAAGTCTGTTTAGCTTATTCAGCGAAAATATTGTTCCGGACACCAAAAATATTTTTCGGGTCGTGGGAGGTCTTGATTTTCTTCAGCCAATCTATACTGGCTGGGGAAATAGTCCCCTTCATGAAATCCTTACGCAGTTTGCCAACACCGTGATGATGGGAAATTGATCCACCATTTTCCATAATGGCATCTCGCATGGCATGTTCCATTGAAGTAAAAACCTCGATGGGATTGCTCACCCCTTTGACATTAATGGCGAACATGAAATAAATGCAAACACCGGTATGGTAGATTTGAGGAACACGATAAGAAAGATATGGCCTTCCAGGGACATTATGCTTTTTGTGGAGCTCCGTTAATCGATCATTTGCAGCCTTACACACATCGTCGATTTTACTCCAGGGAACAGAAGTCTCCATGGTCTCACCAACAATGTGGTAGCGGGTCATAAAGTCTCTGATATAGGCTATGGCAAAAGTAAGGTTGTAGCCTTTCTTACCATTTTCAGAACCACCAATCATCCCATTATATTTTTTTGTCAGTCTTTTTATCGTTTTCTGCTGGAAGGCTACCTCATCACGCGATCCCTCTAATTTAAAAGAGGTAACGACCATTTTATATGGATCGAATTTCTTCACATTTAAGACAACGAATTTTTCAATTTTTTTGATCCAAACCTTCATTCCTGTTGCTTTGGCATTCAAGGCCTGTCCAAAACGGAATTGGGCATTGTCCATGAGTCGAGCACTGGCAGGTACAGCTCCTGTTTGCGAAAGTTCATTCATGAAAGCCACACCTATTTTCCAATCGTGGAAAAGAGCAGAATTAAAATCTGAGGCTTCAGGGAGTGCGAACACCTTTAAAGTGGCTTTGGTGATGATCCCGAAGTTTCCTTCGGAGCCGATAAGTATGTTTCGTGGACTAACTCCAATGGATGCCCGGGTAATGGGCTCGATCTGTTCTACGATGCCAGTTGGCGTAATCATGGTTACATTTTCAACAATGTCTTCAATGTTACCATAGCGATTTTTTTTCATCCCACTGGCATTAGTGGAAATCCAGCCTCCCAGAGTAGATAGCTCGATACTGTCTGGTTCATGACCTGTGGTCAGTCCCTTGGCTTCCAGGAGTTCTTCCAGTACGCTACCCGTGATGCCAGCCTCAACAACGACGCGTCGGTTTTCCTCATCAATTGATAGTATTGCATCCATACGTCGCGTATCTACGGCAACAACCATACGATCCTCTATCTCAGGAACCTGGAGTGCATTACTAACGCTTGTGCCACCGCCATAGGGGATAAGACACACATCATGCTCCAGTGCGAGCTTAATCAAATTTTGGGCTTCATCTTCGGACTCAATGTAAAAAACCATATCAGTTGCTCTGTCAAGTTTGGCAAAGACGACTTTATACACTTCATCTGTGGTCTGACCCTGGCTGTGCATGAGTCTCTCTTCACTACCAAAGGAAAATCTATCAACAGGAAATTTAGATTTGACAGCATCTACAAAAACCTTGTTGATATTGGCCTCCTGTACCGGCTTATCTACAACTTCCTCTAAAACATCATCGACCTCGATCTTCATTTCCAGCATCTCTTCCACATAGGGAATGAAGTCTGGCATATCGAATCCACAGAGCTCATAGCGGTCGCCAGTCATACTTACTGTACGATCCTGGTTCAGAATAAATTCTGAATCCCTAAAACCCCATTTGTTTCCCCAGTTGGCACTATTGACAGCGTAAAATTTTTCTTTCTTGGGAGGTGTACTATTTTTCATAAAGTTCCGTGGCCTTTTTTGTAATAGCTTGTTCCAACGCAGATATCATTTTCTTTGAGGCGAGTCTCAAATCATCCTCGCTGGGATTATCGTTTTCCATAAAGGAATCAGGATAAATTGGTTCAAGAATATAGACGGCAATAGGAGTTGGACGCATTAAAAAATTACCTCGTGGCCAGGCTTTATGGGACCCATGTATTACTGCGGGTAAAATGGGTGTCTTTAAATCCAGGGAGAAACGGGCAGCCCCTTTTTTAAAGGGTAATATTTTGCCTGGAGTGCCTCTTGTACCCTCAGGGAAAAAGATCAAACTGCGTTGTTTATAGTTCATAAAGGACTTGCACAATTTTATGGTGTCCTTGATTGAAAATTGACTAACCCCATTAATTTTGCGATCAATTGGAATCAGGTTCATCACCGTATTTATCAAGGTTCGTCTTGTCCAGCTATCAAACCAATAGTCTTTAGCTGCCATCATGCCAAAATGATTAAAACTTTTTTGTGCAGCAGCAGAAAGGAGCGCCACATCCATATGGCTATTGTGGTTGCTGCAAAAAATAAAGGATGAGTCGGGGATATTTTCGCGACCATGAACCTTCAGGGGTGTGTAAAATGTGAATACAGTTTTACTATAATAGTAAAATAAGGTTTTCCATATTTTATAGTAAAACGGCTGTTTCCCTACGAGGTAGGTGTATTTCGGATTGTCTAGCACATCCATAAGGGACTCTATTTTCTACCATATTTCATATGTGCATCATTCCAGGTATGGGAGCCAATTGCACAGATGAGCGATATTTCTAGAGCAAGGGTAGCTGCGGCGATAATTTCCGCCAGTTTTCTGGATGAGTTTTCACCTTCTGCGCAACCTAGCAATTCCAGGTTTCTCTGCTGCATTTTCAGACGTGTACCACCACCAACAGTTCCAACGGTGAGGGAAGGTAGAGTCAATTTGAATTTGATACCATCATCTTGCTTTTCCAGCCCTAGATGTGCAATACTGTTTTCGGCAGCGCAAGCGGTGTCCTGACCAGTAGCCAGATAAATTGCAGTAATTGAATTTGAGACATGCAATCCATTTCCATGGGTGCCAGCCAGGCTTGACACTGTGGGGAAAAATCCCCAGGAATCAAACAAGATATCTGGATCCATTTTGAGGATTCTTTTGAGAACGCTATTCTTTATTGTGGTTTCAGCATGAACAGCATGACCTCGTCCCAGAAGCATATTTCTGCCAGAGGCTTTTTTATCACTATTAAAGTTGGATTCCAGAAAATAGTTATGGCCTGTCTCAGCCTGGATGTATTCACAAGCTACCTGGGCAGCCAGGGTAACCATGTTTTGTCCAGCGGCGTTCTTGGTGTCCAATACGAGATCCAGAACCACATAGTTTTGAACGGTAATCTGATCAATTCTCAGGACTTTTCCATGTTTGGTTGTGCTCTCAGCCACTTCCATGATTTTGGCTTCGTTTTTTGTCACCCACTTCTGAAATTCGGCACTTTCAATAATGTTGTCAAAAATAAATACAGGCGCCCGGGAGAGTTCCTGTCGGAAATGGCGTACTGTGGTTCCACCACTAAGAGTGGCAGCATAAATACCTCTGTTCATAGAGGCTGCAAGGGTTCCCTCCAAAGTACAAAGTGGAATCATGAAGTCACCATTTGCATAGGCACCGTTAATGTTCAGTGGTCCCACCACAGCCATGGGTATTTTCATACTTCCCACATGGTTTTCAATGATGCCCTTCAGATCTTCCACTTCATCTGTCAGGGTATCATCAAGCTCTACACCAGTATAGTTTTTGACCCAATCCCGTCGTGCCTGGGAGTCTTCAAGACTGTAACCCCGAGGGAGAAACGAATTGCGTCCATTGTTTATTTCAGACATAAATCACCCCTTTGAAATGATAAATAAATGGTATTCTTACCTTTAGGGCACTTATATAATACTGAACAGGATAAAAACAATCATCAATATGGTGCCCAGCAGGATGCAACAAAGCGTAGTGGGAAACTAAACAACCCAAGCAAAGCGCGGGTTTTTAAAAGAAACAAAAAACCCCAGGAGGGCCCGGGGTTTTTAATAATAACAGCGACTATTGATTAATAGCGGCTGGTCTGACGACTGCGTTTGGCGGCTTTAGCCCGACGCAGACGGCGGTCTTCTGATGGCTTTAAATAGAAGGAGTTCTTCTTAACATCTTTAAGAATGCCGGCTTTCTCGTATTTCTTCTTGAAACGCCTTAGCGCTTTTTCAAAGGGTTCATCCCGTTTTACGGTAACCATTACTGACATAGTGCGATCTCACCTCCTTCTAAATTAACCTAAATAGGTCTGCAGTTTGCGACTACGGGATTTATGCTGGAGACGCTTGATGGCTTTCTCCTTGATCTGACGAACACGTTCCCGCGTCAGGTTGAATTCTTCCCCAATTTCATTGAGGGTTAATGCATATTCACGATCGATACCAAAGTACATGCGGATAACTTCCCGCTCTCTATCTTTCAGAGTGTCCAGGGCTGATCGAATTTCTTTTTTTAATGAATCAGACATAAGATCGAAATCGGGAGCATCTTGATGCTCATCCTCAATCACATCCATGAGTGAATTTTTTTCTTCTTCCTGGAAAG
>JACKQG010000250.1_pt1 | contig 78681 bp, 65 predicted proteins | sample 8237621 | NCBI WGS metagenome assembly JACKQG01 (sample SAMN15677084, study PRJNA649215) | marine metagenome | biome: marine; feature: Black Sea; material: saline water; isolation source: suspended particulate matter (SPM) from the Black Sea western gyre | collected 2013-06-09/2013-06-10 | depth...
AACGCAACACCTCTGTCATCAGCCGGCTCCAAGAACCAGATAATTTGTTTTTCACTTCCATCTTTAGAAACGGATTTGAACGACGAAGTCCGAGTTTTGCCCTTTTTATTTGTCAACTCCATTGTCATTGTTGATGACATATCTTTTGGTGTTTTTTTAGCGTCAATTTGTTGTGCAAGTTCTAAGCCCGTTTGAGCGAATAGAACGGTTGCCATTGTGAGTATTAGTGTTATTTTCTTCATTGTTTTCCTGTATTATAATTGTTTACTGGATATTTCCCCATTTACTTCTCATTATTAAAATACTCGTCCATCACCCAAGTAATTGACCAGTATTTATAGCATTATCCATTTTCAAATCAGAATAGTTGATTTCTGAAATTTTACTGTTTCCACATCCCACAAACAGAATGTAAATAATTATGAAGTATATTGTTTTTATAATTTTACTTTTACCATTACATTACTATCAAATCCCTATCGAATTACAACTGAAGTCTAATCCTTATCCCTTTTTCCTGACACCTTTAACCATTAAAAATTCACGTTCTAAAAATAACACTTTCTTTATCAAACCATTTTGTAGCGAAATAGATACTGCCAATTGCTAATAGAAACATAGAGGTATAAACTTCTGCTAATAGCCAAAAGTCAGTAGTTCCAGCAATAATTTCTTTTGTAGCTAAAGAAATGTTTAAAATTGGAATTGACGCAGTGATGATATCCAGTTTAATTCCTGGAACCAAACCCACAATTACAGGAACAAAAAACAGAATATTCAGTGGTCCAATAATACTTTGTGCTTCCTTGAAAGTTTTTGCATAAATACTGAGTGAAAGCAAAATTGCTGAGAAAAATACTGCAATTGGAATAATCAATGACAGAACTAAAACAATTGTTTCGGGTTGCAAAATGCTGGTTAAAACATCAAAAATTTGTGAAGTTTCATTTGTAGTAATAAATTGGCTAATTGCGATGTAAATCCCTGTAAATCCCAATCCGACCGAAACAAAACCAGAGAGCGCAACCACCCCAAATTTTCCTAACATTATTTCTAACCGATTTGCCGGAGAAACCAGCAATGTTTCAAGAGTTCCGCGTTCTTTCTCTCCCGCACCTAAATCTAATGCTGGATACATTGCACCCATAAAGCAGAATATTACAAAGAGATATGGCAAAAATCCGCCTGCCATTTTACCCAGTTGTTCTCGCCCAGAAGCAAAATTATGAAATGAAATGTTTAACGGGTCGGTGATTTTTCTATCAAGATTCAACTTATCAAATCGAATACTTCTTATTTGATTTGCATAGCTGTCAAGAGTTTTTCCGATCCGTCTTTGAGTTACATCCATATCATCAGCCGATCGATGGTAAATTGAAACAGGTGCCTGATTCATACTTTCAATATCACTTTCAAAATTACTTGATATTACAATTGCAACTTGGATAGAATCATCTAATATCAACTGCTCAATCTCATTTTCATTTATTTCAGAATAGACGATAAAACTTTCATTATCAAGAAATTGTTGATACAAGTCTTGAGAATATTCTGCACCGACAAAAGCCACATTTAAGATTTTGTCTTGTTGCTTCTTTTCAGCATTTGAAAATAATTTTGGTATTGCGGTCATTAACACAGGCATTAAAATTAACGGAAAAACTATCATAAAAAATATTGTGCGTCTATCACGAAGCATATCTTTGAGTTCTTTTCTAAAAATTATGGATATATTTCTCATTATTCTTCTCCTGTTAATCGAATAAATTCATCTTCAAAACTATCTGTTTGCATATCATTTTTAAACACATCAAAAGTATTATTAAAAAACAGTTTACTTTTGTGGATAATCGCTAAATCATCACACAGGGGTTGAATTTCACCCAGTCGATGCGTTGATAAAATTACTGTTTTGTTATCATCTTTGCAATTGCGAATTAATTGAATAATTGCTCTCGATGTCATCACATCTAAACCCGTGGTTGGTTCATCAAAAATCAAAACTTGCGGATTGTGAATCATAGTTCGGGCAATTGACACTTTTTGTTTCATTCCAGAGCTTAATTTTGCGATACGCCGTGATGCGAATTCGTGCATATCAAGAAGTGTAAACAATTCTTCTTTTCTAGTTTGAAATTCATCTTTTGTCATTCCATTTAAATCAGCGTAATATTTCACCATTTCATCTGTGGTGAGTCGGTCGTATAGAGCAGTGTTATTCGACATAAACCCAAGATTTTCTCTCACAGATTTTGGAGATTTGATAGTATCAAAACCGTTTACAGAAATGGTGCCTTGAGTTGGTTTTAGCATTGTTGCAATCATTCTGAGCAATGTTGTTTTACCGGCTCCATTGGGCCCGAGTAGGCAGAATATACGCCCAGATTTACATTCTAGACTTACATCATCAACAGCTGTGAGATTTCGTGATGAGAAACCATCCCCAATGTCCTTCATCTGTTTACGAGATAATTTGAACACTTTTGATACATTGTTTATTTTTATCATATTTCCTTCCTTGCTAACTTATTCTTAATTATTTAGCTTTCTATTTAAAACCTTAAAAGTAAATCCTTAAACTCGACATTAACCTTTCACCTTAATCCTTTATCAACTTATTTTTCAACAATTCTCCTAAAGACGCTAATAGTGTCAATGTTCCTATTGATGTAGATAGCATTGCAAAAACCATTAATCCGCCTATATATTGGATTGGTAAAAATACAGAAAGTATCAGTGCTCCGAATCCCATATTTGATGCCGCATCTAAAATAATTGGATATCCCACATCATCAATAACTTCTCGACTTAGTTTATCTTTGGGAATTCCATTCTTTGATAAATTGCGATATTGGGAGATATAATGAATAGCAAAATCCACCCCAACACCAATAATAATTGATGATAAAATTGCTGTGATATGCGACATCTCCACACCGAAAATCCCCATAAAACCAAAGTTCATTAAAACGGCTGAAGTAAGCGGAATAACAGCCAATAATCCCCAAATAAATCTTTTGAAAAAATACGCTGCAATTAAAGCAATGGCAAAAATAGAAATTGATATGCTAATCATTGAAGAATCCACAATCAATTTTACGAGGTCGCGGAAAACAACCATCATTCCAGTTATGCTCAATTCTGTGTTCGGATTTACATTTTCTTTTGCAAAAGTTTGGATATTATTTACGACCTCTGTAACTTCAGTTGAAGTGACCATTTTCATTAAACCGGTAACTAACCCAACTTCGTAATTTTCATCTACAAGTGATGAAAAGTCATCTGTATCTCCAGAAAGCGAATACATTGTAAATAGATTGTTCACTTTTCCGCGGGAGTTGGGGATTCTTTCAAATTCCGGCCGGTCTTCCTCAACAATTCGGTGCATTTGCTTGATAACCTCCGCAATTGACATTGTGGTTGTTACACCTTTTTGCTTGGCAATATAATTTTGGATCGTTTCCATGTCTCTCAAAACAGATGGGTCTTTTATGTCAGCTTCTATTCTGATTTGAATATCAGATGAACCGGTCATTTGCTCATCCAAAAATGTCATGCTATCACGAATTTCAGTCCCCTTTTTGAAAAAGGTTGTTACATTTGCCTCTACCCTAACCAAAAATATACCGTAAATTGAAATACCAACAATTAACATTCCTGCACTTAAAATATACTTTGGATGACGCACAACAATAATTCCAAATTTATCAATCAATTTTTCAAAGATACTTGCGTGTGTAATTGCTTTTGAGCTGTTATCCCATTTTTTAAGATTTATAAGCGATGGCAACATAATTGAGGACAATAGCCACGCCCAAGCCACGCCAAATCCGATTGTAATTCCGTAACCTGCCATTTGTTCTATAGGTGCAAGCAACATAGATAAAAATGCTACAATTGTGGTTATACTTGTTAAAAATATTGGCATTAATAATGAATCCATTGTGGAAGTTATCGCGGATCTTTTTTCTTTAGATTTTCTAAATTCTCTAAAGAATTTTGCTAGTACATGAACTCCATCAGAATTTGCTATAGTAAGCAAAATAATTGGCATTGATGTATTCATCATCGTGAACAAAAATTTATCCGAATCTGTTAATTTGTAAACCCAACCCATAAACCCTAACATTGCAACAAGAGATAAAATTATAACGGACAAAACCATCCCAACGGCATAAATACTTCGTAAATTAATCAGAAGTATCAAAATCATAATGAGCATTCCGATTTGCATGAGCATTTTTACATCTTTTTGAATGAGTGCCGGAATTACCCCCGACAAATAGGCGTGTCCACCGTAATGCTTGTCGTAGTTTTGAAGTATGGAATCACCTGTTGCAATTATTTTTGGTGTTAATTTATCAAGAGCAACATCATTAATTGGGCGAATCATTATGCTGAGAAAATCTTTGTATTTCGACAATAATCTAATTTCTATGGATGGTGTTTTGTTTAAGTAATTTTCTATATCATTTACTTGTTCATTTGATAAATGCTGTTTTGGCATCATATCATCTACAACCATTTCATCAAATTCAGCGTCATAGACCATTTTGCTAATAGATGCAATGCTCATAACTTCATCAACTTCAGGTATATTTTCGAGAGCTTTAGTTACTTCCCAGCATTTTGCAAGAGTTTCAGGATTTAATGCAGATTTGCCTTCAATCCCCATTGCAAGATAAATCATTTCCGTATTGCCAAATTCTTCACGGACAGCATCCCAAGTTTTGCGAGTTTCTAGATCTTGAGGTAGCAATTTCATCATATCGTCGTCAACGGTAAACCATTTTGCCCCAAAACCCATTATAAGCGTTAGAATAATGCTGATAAAAACAGTTTTCTTTGAATGATTTAGCGATTTGTTGATAATAAATTGTTTAATCATTAGAAACTCCATGTTTGATATAGTTTTTCACTTGTGATTTTAACTCTTTCATAGTTGGTAGTTTTTCTCCAGTAATTTCTGCTACATTTCCCCAAATATTTGATGTCATAAAAGGAAATATTATTGTCCCGATAATCATTGAATATTGTATGATATTAATTTTTGAAGATTGATTTTGATACTTGTTTAATTTCGATAAAAGTGGTGTAATTCTTTCTGAAATTATTTCGGATATAATTTGCCCACCATTCGCTTGTTCCCGAGCAATAAGTCTTGGAAAAATATCTCGTTTTTTAATCAATACAGAAAAATATGAATCAACAATGACATCAATTAATTCGTTAATTGATAGATTTTCTGAAATAGCTTTGATTATTGTTTCAAAAATAGGACCTGCATTTTGTTCAATAACTGCACGATACAAACCAGTTTTATTGGTAAAATAGTAATAAATTAGATTTTTGTTGATATTGATTTCTCCTGCGATATCGCGAGTGGTTGTTGCAGAGAATCCCTTTTCAGCAAAGAGCTGTTCAGCCGAAGCTAAAATCAACTTTTTAATTTCATTATCAGCATTTCTTTCAGATTTTTTTGGTCTAGCCATGCAAATAAGTTATTGACCAAATGGTCAATAATACAAGAACTATTTGACCGAGCGGTCAATAGTGAAGATAAAATCAACTTTATATCACAAAATACTTTATAATATTTAGTAAATATCTTTGATAAGTTGCACTAAAAGTTGCTTAAATTTTGGTGCTCGATTAGGAGCGGATATTCGGTATTAGATTTATTTAATTATTAAGGAGAATATGAATGTATAAGTCTGTAAATGAATTCATGGATGCTGTGATTGCAAAAAATCCTGAACAGAAGGAATTCCATCAAGCGGTTAGAGAAGTTGTTGAATCTATCTGGGATTTTATTCAGGACAATCCTCATTATATGCATGCTAAGATTTTAGATAGAATTGTAGAACCTGAGCGTGTATTGATGTTTAGAGTACCATGGAGAAACGATAAAGGTGAAGTAGAAGTAAATCGTGGTTTCAGAGTTGAGTTTAATTCAGCAATCGGACCATATAAAGGTGGTTTGCGTTTTCACCCATCTGTAAATCTAGGAATTTTAAAATTCTTGGGATTTGAACAGGTGTTTAAAAACAGTCTGACAACACTTCCAATGGGCGGTGGTAAAGGTGGATGTGATTTTGATCCTAAAGGAAAATCAGACAACGAAGTTATGAGTTTTTGTCAATCGTTTATGACAGAACTACAAAGACATATCGGTCCTGACACAGATATCCCAGCTGGTGATATTGGTGTTGGTGGACGAGAAATTGGTTTTATGTTTGGGCAGTATAAAAGACTAAGAAATGAATTTACAGGAGTTTTGACAGGAAAAGGCCTAAACTGGGGTGGAAGCTTGATTAGACCTGAAGCTACTGGTTATGGTGCTGTATATTTTGCTGAAGAAATGCTAAAAACTCGTTCTGATTCTTTTGAAGGCAAAACGGTAACAGTTTCCGGTTCAGGAAATGTTGCTCAATACGCAACTGAAAAAGTAAATGAACTCGGTGGTAAAGTTGTAACATTATCTGATTCTAGTGGTTATATCTATGACCCAGATGGTATTGATGCTGAAAAATTAGCATTTGTGATTGATCTTAAAACTGTTAAACGCGGTAGAATCAAAGAATATGCTGATAAATATGGTTGTAAATATGTTGAAGGCAAAAGACCTTGGGAAGTGAAATGTGATGTAGCATTACCAAGTGCAACTCAAAATGAAATTAATGAAGAAGAAGCTAAAACACTTGTAGCTAACGGTTGTTACTGTGTTTCTGAAGGTGCAAATATGCCTACAGAACCTGAAGCAGTTGAAGTTTTCCAAAATGCTAAAGTTCTCTTTGGCCCAGGTAAAGCAGCTAATGCAGGTGGTGTTGCAGTTTCTGGACTAGAAATGAGCCAAAACAGTATGAGACTTTCTTGGACTCGTGAAGAAGTTGATGAAAGACTTCATAACATTATGATTAGCATTCACGAAGCTTGTGTTAAACACGGCACTGAAGGTGATTATATTGATTATGTAAAAGGTGCGAATATCGCAGGATTCATAAAAGTTGCAGACGCTATGCTAGACCAAGGTGTTGTGTAATTTATTTTAGAATACCAAATACAAAAAGGGCTCCATTGGAGCCCTTTTTTGTAGAATAAGGTTTACTTAACGGTGAGTATATAGTGTGTTCGATTCCGCTTTTTTATTATTTAGTTGTCTTGCCGCCCATTGATGTAAATATGCTATCGACAGGTTCCCATAGTTCAATTTTATTCCCTTCGTCATCCATTATATGGACAAATTTTCCATAATCATAAGTCTCTATTGAGTCTAAAACAGTAACGCCATTCAATTTCAATTTATTTATAAGTCCTTCAATATTTTGAACTCGATAGTTGATCATAAACTCTTTCTTTGATGGCGAAAAATATTCACTCCCTTTTTTAAAAGGAGACCATTGTAGGTAGTTGATTTCTTTTGGCCTATTAGCATTTCTAAATTCAAAACTTGAGCCCCATTGATTAGTTTCAAGTCCTAAGTTCTCTGAATACCATTTTTTTGTTTTTTCCGTGTCTTTAGAAAAAAAGAAAATACCACCGATTCCAGTAACTTTTGGAATAATGTTGTTATCAGCTGAATTCTCACTGTTGGATTTATTTTCTTTTTTCATTTTATGATCCTTTCTATTTGTTGAATTACAACTTATTAAAACTAAAATCACGAAAGTAATTATAATATTTTTCATAATTCTCTTTTTGTTAGTGTAGCGTATTTTTCACTTTGTCTTGTTTACTTTTAAGTCAATAAAGAATAACGGAATAAGAATTGAAACATATGCAATTAGATCCCAAAGATCAAATGTAGAATCGTAAATATTCAAATACTGCATAGTTTCAATACCAAAACAGACTAAAAGAAAAATTGTTAAAGTTCTTTTCGGTGTAAAAAAACGAATCCACACATTATTGGTATAAGATGTAAAAAGCCCTCGAAACAAAATGTAATTCCATGCAGGACCAGTCATATCTAGTACATATCCTTTCCAAAAACTTCCTAAATCAATCCAAATTGTTGAAAGACCTATTGAACCAAATATAAAAAGTGCTAATGCCCAATATGGTGCACATTTATCGTGTCTGATTTTTATACTTTCTTGTTCCATAAAATTTGTATATTAAAAATTGTACAGATAATCACTATCGATATTCTATTATTTTGAGTCTCTTTTTTTAAGTTTGTTCTTTATTCCTTTTAGAATATCTTTAATTTCTTTTATCTTGCTTTATTTGAAGCATAATTACTTGAAAAGCCACAGCAAAAAGGATTATGATTATTATTGTGTTTCTACCATAAGTTTGTGACTATTAATTTGTTATTTAATAATTTTTAATCTTAAAATGTTTTAATATACGCATTGCCCTAAGTGTATTCCATCTACTTGATTTACCTGCTTTCTCCATAGTAAAGTGTACTTGTCCTGGATGAGCAACATTCAAGTTCCAACTTCCATTTTTGTTTTTCTTATTTTGAATAATGTCAAGTGCTGATTCCATTCGTTTATCCCAAGTACTGCCAGCATATTGAAAATAATCCAACGCTCGAAGAATATCGTACTTCCACCTGCTTGGATAGGGCATCTTTAAAAAGTCTTTGTTAATGATCTCTCCGGTTCGGTCAGACAGGAATAACTGATGTAGAAGGATAAATTCCTCAGCACTCTCTTTAGCGCTTTGAATATCCTTTATTCGATAAGTGTATCCTGATTTCTGAAACTCATTCAATCCTTCAAGTACTGAGATGGTGGAGTGTAGAGAACTATGTTTAGCACCACTTCGTGTGGTTATGCAATTGAAACCACTATCTGGCATTATCTCTTGAAGAAAACTATCGACAATCGAGCACAATTCTTTCTCTTCGGTTTTAAAGTATGAAGCGTAATTCAAAAACATACCGTTTACACAAACATCACTATGATGAGATGTGGAAGGTCCCAATGGAATACCACCATCATCTGCCTTTCCTGAATTTAATGTTAACTCGATTGCCTCTTTTACAATATCGTTGTCAGGATTGAGATTTAAATTACGCAGGTCTAACAATGTATAATGAGTAGAAATCCATTTCGGTTGATAAAACCTATTTCCCCAATGTCCATTTTTATTACATTTGGATAAAAATTGGTTTCCCCAACCTTCCTTTGCTATTCTGTCCTGTAGATCCCTTTTGTCATTTTCAAGTAAATCCCGGTAAACTTGATATTGTATTGAAACATCACCTTCAAGTAACCATTCTATGATTTGTTGTTCATTCATCTTTTGTTTAATTTTACGGCGGTTCCATAGGCAAGAAGTTCTGCTGATCCTTGCATTACAGCAGATGTTGTGAATCTTGCACAAACAATTCCGTTTGCACCTTTGCTTTTAGCGTCATCAATCATTCTGTCCAAAGCCTGTTCTCGTGACTCAGCAAGCATTTTTGTATATTCAGTAATTTCACCACCTACAAGAGTTCTTAATCCAGCAAGGATATCTTTTCCAACATGTCTTGCTCTAATTGTATTTCCCTTGGCCAACCCTAGTGTTTCAATTATATCGTAATCTGCGAATTTGTCTTGAGTTGTAATTTGCATATATTATCTCCTATTTATCGACACTTTTTGAATAATAATCATCTTCTTTATTTTTTAAGCGATCTTTGATGATTTTGGCAAATAAAAAGCCAATACCGCTTATTACCACAAGTCCAATTATTCCAAATGGAAATGCTACAATCATTCCTACTATCATTGCTACGAACCAACATACAGCAACAATTCCAAGTAAAATATATCCTATGTTTTCCATTCATTATCTCCTTTCTATTGCCGAACATAAGATTAGGTGTACTAATGAAAAAGCAATTGGCTCAATTTCAGATATTTCGTTTTTCTTATGTTTTAATTTATACAGCATTTTATTTTTCCTTTATGTTGCACAACGGTTTGTGTATGAAGCGTTGGGCATTTTGAAACGCTTCAATTTCATTTTATGACTAATTTTCTTTATTGCTATAATCTTCATTTTTAGCACTATCTGCCAAATGCTCTATATTTTGTGTTAGCGGTTGTTTTTTATTTCGTCAAACAATCTTTTCACCTGTAAATCTCCAAAACCATAAATGCTTTCTCGTTTACTAAATTCCCTGAATACTGCCCCAAATTCATCAGTTTCAAGTTCTTTCATTATTGCAACAAGAGATTCAGTCGGTCTACCAATATTACCCATAGTTGGTATTCGCTCAATATGTGCTTCTACTGCAGGTAGTATAAATGGGTATTTGCTTTCTAATTTTCGTGCAGAGTCAACCAATTTTGTAGTGTCGCCAATTTGATATGATTCCCAAAGGTTTGCTAATTTATCAAGTTCGGTTAATTCCAATCTGTTCTCATAAATTGAAATTAATTCGGATTTGTTCAGTCCTCCAAAGCTATATTGGCTATGTACTTTTGGTCTAATAAGAAAAACTGTGGTATTCTTAATAGACTTACATAGAAGATGTACTACGAACCAAAAGTTTACTTGACAAAATAGGTCATCCTCAAACCAAAGATTAACGTCTGAATTATCAGGAATATTTTGCATTTTCTGAAATTCTGGAACTATCTTTTCAAAATAATCTTGTTCATTATAACCGTTATAGTTGCTACTAATAAATTCCGCTCTTGTATGAAAAAAATCATTTAAGTCTTTTCCCTTTACATTTCCATCTACCAAGCATTCGCGTGCTACAATTAGTTCGCCTTGAATACCGTCAGGAAATTGTTCTTTTAATGAATCACCATTAAGTATATGATATTGTTTTTTCATTCGATTTCTTTAATAACCGTTAATGTTTGATTATACGACATATTTCCTCTCTGAGTTACAAGCAAAATATCTTGTATTACGCTAATTTATTGTTTTGCTTTAAAAAATACCGTTGTAACTAATTCAATTAATAATCCGTAAATCATTCCCATAACAACTGTGGAAACAAATAACATTGTATGAGTAAATTCAGGATTTTCAGGTCCTATCATTGATCCAAATCCAGACGGTAAACTAAATATAAATCCCATAATTATTCCGTGCAATGACCAATGTTTCATAGAAAAACGACTTATTCCTATTCCAAAACCCAAGAGGGCTCTGCCTAAAATAATATTTATAGACAGAAATAATGGGATTTCATATACTCCACTTGAAGCCATTGTATTGCACACAAATCCAAATACTACACCTAAAATGGTAGCAATAATTAGTCTCTTTGTAGCCATAACTTTCTCCTTTTTAAAACACTTATCAATTTTGTTAGCCAAATAGTCTTATCATAAAAACAAATATTTAATTTGTGTATAACTGTTAACTATTTGTTCGTGAAAATTAATGCATAGAAACAAAAATAACCAAATTATTTATTGTTATATTTTCAAACTGACTTATTATATTAACTTTATGGGTGTAAATCTTTACACAAAGGAGAAAATTATGAGTAAATTTTTGATTGGAATTTTGATTTTATTTGCATTATCTTGTAGTAAGGAGTAAAAAATGGAAAAACAAGAATTCACTCCTGAAGATAAGTTACACAACTATCTTGGGATAGAACTCAATATACAAACTTGGAATCTGCTTGGACAGAAAAAGCGAACTAATGATGATAATATTAGGATGATTCAATTTGCCAAAGGTTCATTGTTCCACTGGGAACGCTCTCCTGTTTGGGAGCCAATAAACACACAACGCGGAGAATGGATGTTATCACATGTCTATGCTGTTTTGGAAAAAGGAGAATTAGCGTTAACACATGCAGAAAAATGTTTGGAGTTAACAAGAAAACACGGATTTGATGGATTCGATTTGGCTTATGCTTATGAATGTATGGCGCGGGCTCTGGCATGTTTGGGGAAAACTAAGGAATATACAAAATTCTATGATTTAGCAGAATCATTTGGAAACAAAATCGAAGGAGAGGAAGACAAAAAAATATTCCTTTCAGATTTGAAATCTCAACCGTGGTTTGGAGCAAAAAAATGAATTATATCATATTAGACATCGAAACAGTTCCACAACCAAACTTACCAGAAACTATTGAAGAGGAAGTAGAAAAACAAGTCAGGAAAAAGTTAGAAAGAGCAGAAATTGACAGATCGGATGCAGAATCACTTATTCGATCTGTATCACCATTTTTTGGTCAAGTATTATGTGTAGGTCTTAGATGGTATAGTGGTGGAAGCCAAACAAGTAAAGACAAAGTAATCTGTGAAAAAGATGAAGAAACCACTCTAAACAAATTCTTTGAAATTATTAACAGCCAGCAATCTCAAAATGTAAAATTTGTTCACTACAACGGATTGGGATTTGATATTCCTTTTTTGGTGGTTCGTGCAGCACATTATGGGATTTCAATTAACAATAAAACTTTCAGAGATTTACGGCGATTTTCTTACAGATGTCACATTGATCTTATGATGTTTTTATCCAATTGGAATAATTATAATGCCACTAAGTTGGATATCGTTTGTCAGTCGTTTGGAATTCCATCACCCAAAGAAGGTGAAGTCAAAGGTGAAACAGTAGCTAAAGCATTTGAAGAAGGAAATATCAAAGCTGTGGAAGAATATGTAATGCGAGATGTTGAAGCAACTTATCAATTGTTTTTAAAGTTACAGCGATATATTTTGTTGTAATAAATTATCTTTTTCGACTAAGCGTGAAAAAAGGAAAATAAATGAAAGATTTATACCCGAATATTGAACCTTTTAACGAATTTCAACTTAATGTTTCGGATTTACACACAATTCACATTGAAGAATCAGGAAACCCAAAAGGGAAACCAGTTATTTTTCTACATGGCGGTCCCGGTGGAGGAATTGAACCAGTTTATCGGCAATATTTTAATCCAGAAAAATGGCGAATAATTATATTTGACCAACGAGGTTGCGGGAAAAGTACTCCACACGCAGAACTACAAGAAAACACAACTTGGGATTTAGTGGAAGATATTGAAAAAATCCGAGATTACATTAGTATTGATCAATGGGTAGTCTTTGGCGGTAGTTGGGGTTCAACGCTGGCTTTGTCTTATGCAATCAAACACCAAAATCGCTGTAAAGGACTCATCTTCCGTGGGATATTTATGCTCCGGGAAAAAGAAATACGATGGTTTTACCAAGAAGGAGCAAGCTATATTTATCCAGACGCTTGGGAAAAATATCTCGAACCAATACCTAAATTTAAGAGAAATAATTTGGTCAAATCTTATTATGAGCAACTTACTGATGAAAATATAAATATTAGATTAAAAGCCGCAAAGGCGTGGTCAATTTGGGAAGCAAGCACAAGCAAACTATTCCAAAGCGAAAAAAGTTTACATCATTTTGAAATTGACGATATAGCCGATGCTTTTGCTAGAATCGAATGTCACTATTTCATCAACAAAGGATTTTTTAAAACCGACGAATGGTTGTTAGAAAATATAAACTCAATAAGACAAATTCCTGCGGTAATTGTACAAGGGCGATACGATGTAGTTTGTCCGATGCAATCTGCTTGGGATTTACATCGAAAATGGCCTGAAGCAGATTTCCATATTATTCAAGATGCTGGACATTCTATGACGGAGCCAGGAATTAGAAGCAAGTTAATCGAATATACAGATAAGTTTGTAGAATTATAAAAAAAGCCACTAGATTTACACTAGTAGCTTTAATATTTTAGCAGTCATTTCTGCAATATCTGGTCTTCGTTTCTCCGTAACCTTTTATTTATCGCACTTACTATATCCGCATCCTGGATCAACGCAATTATCACAACCATTTTCTGTTTTTAGTGTTTTTCTATTACACTCAGGGCAAATTTTAAATAGACTATTCAGATCAAATAAATCATCATCGGTTTCTGGTGTTTTCATATCTTCCACAATGCCGTTGTCTGCGAGAGGCATTATGTCGGGTCGTGCAGTAATTCCTACATCAAAGAAGAACTGTTCAATAACATCTGCAATTTCTGCGTAAAACGAATGATAGTATTTCCCTTGTTTGTACAATCCACCACTTGGGTCAAAGATTCCTCGCAATTCTTCTAGGATAAACATTGGATCTGTAGAACGCCTAAAAATTGCAGAAATCAAACGAGTTAACACTACATATTCCGGTGCACGAGATAAATCTTTTGAATTAATAAATATTTCAATTGGGCGTTTCACATCATTTTCAACAACAAACCCCAAAGTTACAAAAACTGAGTTTTTCACAAAGGCACTTTTAAGTTTATATACTTTTGCATCAACCACATCTGGTCGTTGTGAAAAAGCAGAATATTTTATTTGTGTTGGTATTTTCTTACGCTCAGATTTTACCTTGGTCTTTACCTTTGGTGCTTGTGAAATATTCACTTCTTCAATTTTAGTTTCGACTGTTTTCAATTTTATCATTAATTAACATCCTCAAAATTAGGTGTATCTAATACTTCTTCAATTCCAATTTCATCCCCTTCAAGGTGATGAAAAACTGTTGATAGCGTTCCATCGGGTAACTTGAGTATATCGTCTCCTTGACAAAGGATTTCCGTTTCCTCATCTTGTAAAATGCGATATACTTTACTTTTTGATTTCTGAAATTCAGATGATTTTTCATCTGTTGTCAGAATCGGTAATCGGCTACCGTCTCTATAGATTGTAATTCCCTTCAACTTCTTTTTCCAAGCCATTAAATAAATATCTGAAATCACTTCCGGTTCAATATCTTCCGGTAAATTGACCGTCGAGGAAATACTGTGGTCAATGTATTTCTGGCAGATACTTTGGATTTCTACCCGTTTCTTTGGGATAATATTATGTGATGTTCTCTGAAAACAATCTGGCAGAATATCATTCAAATTATCGGATTTTTCCGCTTTTGCCTGTAGCCCAAATTTATCAATATATGCTTGAATTGTGGAATGAAAAACTTTAAAAAATTTATTTCCAAACGATTCAGACCTACGAGTGTAGAATTGTGCAAATATTGGTTCAAGTCCACCAGAAACTCCGATATAATTTTTGTCTTTTGACTTGTATCCAAGCACAATATTAGAAATTGAACCCGTTGGAGCTATTGACAAAATTGCCATATTTCTCAATCCTTTTTCACGGATTACTCTTCGAGTTTCTTCGCTTAATGCTTCTTTAACAAATGGACATTCCATAAATTTTTTGCTTGAGAAAATTGATGATGATCCCTTTTCCTCGGCTATACTTGCAGATGCTTGGTAGGATGCGTTAGCGATAAAGGACATCAATTTTTCCGTCAAACGCAAACCTTCTTCAGAATCATAACCAACACCCATTTGGTTAAACATATCCGCTATTCCCATAATACCAAGACCAAGGCGGCGAGTTTCTGAAGCAGCTTTTCGCTGTTTGTCAAGAGCGTTCAAATCTTCGTTCCAAGTAACTACATCATCTAGAAATCGAACAAGAATACTAACTGATTCTGCAAGTTGATCCCAATCAATTTTTGCATTATCATCATAACCATTTAAAACAAATCGCGATAGATTTAAAGAACCAAGATTACAAGCACCACCATCTTCAAGAGGAACCTCCGCACAAGGATTTGTGGAGATAATAGGTCGTCCAACATAATTTGAAGGAGAGTATTTACTCATTGTGGTCCAAAAAATCAAACCTGGTTCAGCAGTTTTGTAATTTCCTTCAATAAACTGATCCCAAATATCTCGTGCTTTAACTAACCGACGGATTTCACCAGTTTCTTTGCTACTGAAATACAATAAATAATCACCAGATTGTTTGATGACAATATCAAAATCACGATCTTTGAGCTGATAAACAAAATCACCAAAAACATCGCGTCGTTCGTGATCTAATAATTCTTTTTTATTACTGGTTAAACCGTAATTTTGGAACAGCCAGTTATTCATTTCTGTAAATGATGGAAAGACTTGAAGTAATTCATAATCATCAATATCTTTAGATGGGATTCCAATAGAATAATGATTTTTTTCACTTTGTGGTGCATTTATTACTACATTTTTATTGGATTTTTTATAAATCAGATATTTGTCTTGTCCGTAAGTGCATTGTTCATCAACAGCTTGCATAAACTCATCACTAGTTTTTATTGATATATTTGCAAAGCGAATTTGACTATTTTCTACAACTTGTTTCTGTATCATTGCGAGCTGTTTGTCATCGTACAAACCAGACCATTTACACTGCTCAACAATTTGATTTGTAACCCAATTTGGAACCTTTTTTACATTTATAAAATGCTCGATATCTGGATGTTTAATGTCAATTGTTAACATCAAAGCCCCACGCCTACCACTTTGTCCAATTAGCCCAGTTGTGGTAGAATACAAATCCATAAACGATACAGCTCCGGATGAACTATCTGCTGCGTTATGCACTATTGCATCTCTAGGTCGTAGAGATGAAATATCCACGCCAATTCCTCCTCCAAAAGAATAAGTTCGTGCACATTCATACGCCGCTTCATATATAGCTTCTATGCTATCGTTATTTATTTTAGCAACAAAGCAATTTGCTAGAGTTTTAAGGCGATATAAATCGCCAGCACCAGCAAGTACTCGTCCACCCGGAGCAAATCGACCCTCAAATAATTCGGTATAAAATTTTTCTGCCCATTGTTTCTGTTTTGTTTTTGTAGTTTCCGAAGTTGCAATAAAAGAAGCAATTCGCTTAAATACATCCTCTGGAGAATCTTCAATTAATTTGTTATTTAAATCTTTTAAGTAATACTTTTTAGCGTAAATATTTTGTGCTAGCTCGTTTCCGTTTAGATAATCACCATTAGATTGTAAGTCATCGGAACTTTGTAAATCAGAAATATATTGATACAATTCTGTGTAAATAGAAATTCTTTTTTTCCCTATAACAGATGTTGTTTTGCCTTCATGGTTAAACATTTTGTTCATTGTTTGTGTCCGCATTTATAAAAATTCACAGTTCAAAAAGTCACAATGGAATATAGTCAAGATTTACCTCGTTCCCTTACAGATTATTAACTTTCAGTTATTAGTTTTTCCACAACAGATACGATGAAGTTTTGGATTATCACCGTTTTATCAATGTTCTACCGTCGGATGGAAAAAAATGATTAACACAAGATGTGCTAATCAACTGCTAAAATATAACAATATGTTGTGGTGATTCTCAAAATATTTGTTACAATTTGTAACATTATTTTTCTATATCAACAAAAACAAAGACTTAGGGATTTTGTTCTAAGTTAGAAAAATAAAATTGAATCACAATGAAATATTTTTATAAACCTGATAAAAAATATTCGTAAAATAACCACTTAGATTATCCTACAAATTTCAATATCGAGTATAAAATGGAAGTTTATCACAATCTAGTAAAAAATATTTTAGAAAATGGAACTCTCAGAGAAAACCGAACGGGAGTTGATACTATTGCGATTTTTGGTGCACATTACAAAATCAATTTGCAAGAAGGGTTTCCTATATTGACAACCAAAAAAGTTTATTATAAATCAATAATAAGGGAATTACTTTGGTATCTATCTGGGCAGACACATATAAGAGATTTGCGGAACCATACAAAAATTTGGGATGCTTGGACATCAGAAGAGAAGAATTGGGAAATAGGAAAAATGTATGGCTACCAATGGGTAAATTGGGAAAAGCATTCTCATAATCTTGCAACGGGCGAGTGTGAAGTTACCCATATCAACCAGATTCAAAATGTAATTGAATTGATAAAGAATAATCCTGAATCAAGACGGATGGTTGTAACGGCTTGGAATCCGTCAGTTTTGAATGAAATAGCGTTGCCAAGTTGTCATGCATTTTTTATGTTTAATGTAATTGGTGGAAAACTAAATTGCCATCTTACTCAGAGAAGTGGTGATGTTGCACTTGGAATTCCTTTTAATATTGCGAATTATGCAGTATTGACACAAATGATTGCACAGGAAACTAATTTAGAAGTTGGAGAACTTTCTCACTACATCAATGACGCTCATATTTATGTTAATCATATTGACGGACTAAAAGAGCAACTTAAAAGAAGACCAAAATCTCTACCTCAATTAGAAATTTCAGATAAACCATTTTGGGATTTACAATTTGAAGATTTCACTATCAAAAATTATCAACATCATCCAGCTATAAAATTTGAGGTTGCTGTATAATGAAAATCCATCTTATTTGGGCACAAGATGAAGACGGGGGAATCGGGAAAAACGGACAACTTCCTTGGCACATATCAGAAGATTTGAAAAACTTCAAAAGATTAACATTGAATTCAACAATTATAATGGGACGGAAAACTTGGGAGTCTTTACCGTTTAAACCTCTACCTAAAAGAAGAAATATCGTTTTAAGTTCTAAGCCATTGAAAGATGTAGAGTGCTATAATTCTGTAGGGAATTGCTTGTCAGTCCTTCAAAAAGATGATGTTCAAAATGTATTTGTGATTGGTGGAGAACAGATTTATTCAGAATTTTTACCCTTTGCGGATGAACTTCATATCACATTGATTAAAGAGAAAACAGATGGTGTAGACAAATATTTTCCTATTCAGTTGAATGAAATTGAATCAAAGTTCGATAAAACAGAAGAAAGAATACTATCCCAAGTAGCTATTTATTTTAAATATACCAAAAAACAGTAGAAACAAATCAGAAATACCACTACTGTTTCCGAAATTTGAATCACAAATTGCTAACAGCTAATAACTAAAAATTAAAATCACTTATTCTTTGAAACTTTTGAAATCTGCTTAAATTGGAAATTGTTGCTATTATTAAACTTCACATCTAAAATACCATTTTTAGAATCAATGGTGATTTGGAATAATTCAGATTTTACTACCCAATTGTCTGACGCTTGAACAACAATACCATTGTTCCATTTAAAATTATTTAATAACTTTTTGGGGAGAATGAGACTCTCACCGGTAATTTTTAAAAACGCAGACGGAGACAACAAAGACGGATAAGTTTTATAATCAGGGCGGATTTCAACAAAATTAGGCATATCAATAATTCTCCATAAACGATTATTATCAGATAAAATTGCAGGGAGTCCAAATTCATCTGTGCCGAAAGTCAGTGTTTCTTTAAAAGAGCGACCTCCGGTTTTGCATTGGAAAATCCACTGCTCACCTTCTCTGCCAATAAGCGACCACTCAACTTCAGATTCAATTTCAATTGGAGAAATTAAATCGTCTTTGTTAGGATTGGAATGAGAAACTATATCTCCATTTACAGTTGCTTCCGAAAATGATGCAGGCAAAGTGGGTGAACCCACAACCGGAATTGCTTGTAGTTGATAGTGGATGTGGGGAACAGGAGAACGACCTGAATTTCCACAGTATCCTAAAATTTGACCTCGAGTTACTTTTTGTCCAGGTACAACAATAATACTGCCTTGTTTAAAATGGCTAAGCTCACTAAACTCACCGTTCCAGTGATCAATGATAACATAATTTCCCCAATTTCGTTCTGTGTTTGCAGTTTGAGGTGGATTATCTTCAACTGAATTTTCTACGATGTAAACGGTACCTGGAGCAGGCGCCAATACTGGCAATCCAAACGCATAAAAATCTTCAACTTTGTTCCCAAATCCACTGGCTTGATGACCTCGTTCATCTCTAACTACAAAATCCCACGCGTATTGCCCAACACCTTTGTGAGTCCACTCACCATGATTTCCTTGTAAAACTGTCCACTCACCCATAAACGGAAGTGTTATTACAGTTTTGAGATTGTTTTTTTGCCCAGACCAACGACGATACCATCTGCGATTTGTTTCTGGACTTTTAATAATGTGCAACGGAATTGGAATCAGTCTGAATGAACTTGTAGTTTGAGGTAACATTTTAAGTGGAAACAAGAAAACGAAAGTTACCATATTAAATGCAAAAACGAGAGGGGGGAGGTTTATCGGATTCAGAACTGTAGTCATAGCTACATCTACCAATCCAACTGTGACAATAGCGATTGATGCTAAAACAAAACCGTGGCGATTTGACACAATAAAAAATCCACCAAAAGCTAATGCAGTAAGCACATAATTAAGACCGTGAAAGCCATCAACATTTCCGTGTAAAAATGTGTAGGTAAGCATTCCTAAAAATCCACCCCATAATCCGTAGATGATTGAAACTCGCGAGTATAATCCGATTGCGATTAGCACAAGAACACCAGAAAGTAGATTGTCTTGAAATAGAATACTCCCAAACATTTTTATATATTCAAAAATACTGTATGGGAGGAAATTAAATAACCATAAATCTAATGTTTTGAGAAATGTAATAGGAGCAAATGAAACCACTGAATCATCCACAACACCGATGGTAAGTAATACTAACCAAATCACAATCATAAATGGTAAACTCAAAATTGGGAGGTCGTATTTTGATAAGAAATTTGCCAACATTACTGAAATAATTCCTGAGATTCCAGATCCAGCAATGAGGAAAATCCACATTCTCAAAGATGGTTCAGTATATTTGCCGAGTGCTAATCCGATAAGAATTCCGCTTACTCCGAAAATCCCTGATTTCCAAGCATCGGGATGAGCGTGCATCCACCGGGCTGTTAAATTGGAGATGATATCTCCGATTAAACCCATCAATCCAATTACTGGATAAAAAAGTGTAGATGTAAAAATTATTAAAGCAGTAATTGGATGTGGTGAAAAAGCCAACACACCATAAGAAAGAAAAGTAACATTGGTAATCTGTTTAAGTCGTTTCATCAATAGATTATAAATTCTTCGTTATCTCCTCCATAATTTACATCGAGTTTAGTTAAACTCGATGTAAATTAGATATATTTTGTTAGAATTTATTTCTTAAACTCATCAGGTACATTTTCAAATTCTTGAACATAATCTCGTGTATCTGATTTTTTAATTACATGGATTTTTCCATCTTCAATTGCGATGATATTTGGTCGCAAATAAATAAATTGCCAAGATTGACTAATATTATATGCTCCAACATGTGGAATCACCAATAAATCACCTCGCCTAACTGGTGGAACTGACGCATTTTGCCGTAATACATCAATATTCATACACAAACCACCAAATAGGATAGTATCTTCTAACATTTGCCCTGAGTCTTGAGCAGTTTGGAAATTATAGTTATACCACTGAACAGACGAGAGAACATTCATCCCTGCATCTAAAACAACTCCGCGAGTTCCACCCGGAAGTCTCTTTTGAGCTACAACAGATGTAATCATAGAAAATGGTTCATCAACTAAAGCTCTACCCGGTTCCAAAAATAGTCGTGGTGCATCTTGTGCTTGGAATGGACCATTCATCAAAATCGGACAAATTGCTTCTGCATATTGATCAAAAGTCGGGCAGGTTTGTTCAGCAGGCATCCACGCCCAATTGAGCGTATTTCTAGATGCATAACCACCACCAATATCCCAGTATTTTAGTTTAACACCAAGTTGCTCTTTGATATAAGCGTAAAAATCAACCAAACCCTGTGCTGCTCGGGAATATACTGTAACATCGTCAACATAAGTCCCTGCGTGTAAATGTAATCCAACAACTTTAAGCTTATTATTTGATAATGCTCGTTTTACAGCTTCGTATGCGTGGCCGGCTTCAATATTAAATCCAAATTTATGCCAAGGAGGATTGTTTAAATCCATATTAACACGAATTCCAACTTCAAGTATTTTACCAAGCTCGTCGGATATATCTTCAATGAGTTGCATTTCATCGTAATTATCAATATTGACCATTGCACCATCATTGAATGCACGAATCAACTCTTCCCGAGTTTTATAAGGTCCATTGAACACAATTTTATTTCCCGGCATATCAAGATTTCGAGCAATATCATATTCAAACCCGGAAACTACTTCTGCCCAAGCACCCTCTTGATGAAGAATAGAGCATACTGCTTTTAGATAATTTGTTTTATATGAATATGCAATTTGTGCTTTTGGATAACGAGTTTGGAAAGCACGAGTCATATCTCTATACCGTTCCCTAAGTTCGTTTACTGCCAAAACATATAACGGAGAACCATATTCCCCAGCTAACTCTTCAACAGAAAATCCTGATAAACGACTCATCGGAACCGTTGCAGGAGGACGACCGAATTTATTCATAACTCCTACAGTATGTCTAACAATTGTTGGTTTACTATAAGTTTTCTTTGGTGCCATTATTCTTCCTTTCCACTTTTTGTATAGTGTAATTCACCTAATGTTGTTAAATGTTCAATATGTTCAATTGGGCATACTAAATCGGTAGCGTGTCTAACAAAAGTCATTCCTGATTTTGCACACGGCATCGGCTTTACATCTTTTCCGAGCGCGAGGTCAACCACTAGCTTTGGTAGATTTTGTTCCGCTCCTGTGCATAAATAAATCCACGCAGGAAATCTCGGATTTACTTCAAGTAAGTAGTATTTATTTGTCTTTTTCTCTTGAAGTATTTCCAGTTCACAAGGACCTGCCCACTTTAATCCTTTAATAATTTTTTTTGATAATTTATCTAGTTCTGGATTTTTGATAGTAATCGCAGCCCACGCCTTTCCTTTATCGGTTAAACGAGTTTTACGGATTGGAACAGACCCTAGCAAATCTCCATCTCTACTTCCCACGCAACAGATATCGAATTCTTCTGCTTTTATGACTTTTTGCAGAATAATCGGTAATCCCCATTTTAGTTTAATTTTATCGAAATATGACAATGCATCTAGTTTATTTTCGCAATGATATGCTTCGTAAAAGATTCCCTTAACCATCAATGGAAATCCAATTTCCTTAAATCCTTCGTCAAGTTGACTAGGTGTTTTTACCACAAATGTTTTTGGTGAAGGAATTCCTATCTCTTGACAGAATTCATCAATATATGCTTTGGAGACATTTTTTGTGGATTCAGGTGATGGAAGAAATAAAGATATTCCTATTTCTTTTAATCGAGGTTCTAAACTCTGGTACAATGCCAATTCACTATCAAGTGTAGGAATTATTACATCCAAACGAACTTGGCTGTGAATATATGCTAATCTTTCAAATATCGCATCAAAGCCTTGATTTGGATAGGGTATTAGATATACATCGTCTAAAAGTCCGTCGTCGTAAATTCCGGTGTCCATTACATCGTAACCCAAACCTACAATTTTCCCATCCCATCCATCTGGGTGTCGCAAACTTCTAATAACCCCGATTCCAGGTGCAGGATTATCCGCAGCGTGAAGACCTGTTATTCCTATATTAATTCCCATTAGTCAATAAGCCCCGCTTCAGATAATTGACGAAAGAAATCGTCTATATCTTTTCTTGCAGTTTCTTCGCTTACATCAAACTCGTTGATAAGTAGTCGTAGAATCCCTGGTGCTTGTTTGCCTTCTTCAATGTTCTTGAAGATAAACTGACCGGTTGGATTTAATGTATAAGTCAAGCCTGACCCGTGGTCAAATAAAAATCCATTTTGACTTAGAGTTAGTTCTGATTTAAATATATTTTTCATCTTTTTCCTTTCTTTATTGATTGTAGGCCTTTTATTTTCGGCCATTTTGTGTTTAGAAATTAGAACAATTTCTTAATAACCTTCGATATTATTTAGCAACCCTGTTTTGTAAACCAATAAATCATCAAAGTGATAACCGTTGAGTTTGCACCAATGGCAGTATTCTAAAGTGCAATCAATTTTATCTATTTTGTTTCCCCATAATGCAACCTCAAAACTACCACCGAGTAAATCTTTATCAACTTGGATTTCCTGCGAAAAATGTCCTTTATTAATTACTGAGTTACTGTGTCTTCCACCTGTTACGGCATCAACGGTATTGTATGGATACAGAGAAATTCCAAGCCAAGCGTTTTCATTATTGCATTCACCATTGATAGAAATTCTTGTTGGCCAGCCGTGGTCAGCATTTATAATAATTTCAGCAGTCATTGTAGATGAATCTTGAGCAAACATAATAACAGCAAATAATAATAATCCCAAAAATTTATATTTCATTAAAACCTCCCCTGAAAACCGATCGTAAAAAAGTTGGAATGATATGGTTTGTCATCCTCAAGAGTTTCATATCGGTGAAATGAATAAACTCCAATCAAATGCCAATTTGTATTAATTCTATAAGTTATGTTAATGTTGGATAAATCCCGTAACACATCCGGATTATTGTTTATAACTAATGCATAAGGGTCAACAGAAAACCGACTTTCCCCAATATTTAAAGATGCTGAAATTGAAAGAGGGTCGGTTGGTTGCCATAACCAAGTTCCAATTGCAGAATACATATAATCATCATTTACTTGTTGAACCATTCCACCAAGCCTAAAAATATGGTCTCCGAATTTTTTACCGATAATTCCAGTATATTGATTTACAAATATTTCGCTTATCTCATCATAATAATATGTTGTATCATTTAGAGAAAATCGTTCTGGATAGTTTCGTATATCTGTAACATGCTCCACATTAAAATATTCCGAGTGAATATATGAAACAGCGTATCCAAACCTTCTCAAATCTCCAGTAATTTGAGTTCCAGCAATCCAACCGTTTAAGTGTGTTTCGGTCTGTTTTTCTTGAGATAAAGAATTAACAAACATAGTATCTAAACCTATATTTGAGTCAAAAAACCCAACAATCCCACCAATACGAAATCCTGTTTTTATCCAAAAGAAATCTCGTCCTAAAACATTGTATTGACGATATACTGTTGAGTCAGTTGTAACTTTCAAATCTTCATAAGAAATTGCAAATCTGTCGCGCCATCTTCTATCCATTGAAACATATCCTGCATACGAACGATATTGTTTCCCATCAGAATATTTACCATAAGTATAATAAGCAGAAGTTCCCAAATTCCAAGGATATAAAGCATCTAAGCTCATTGTTGACTGAGTAAAAGCGACTGAAAGAAATGCAATTACAACAAACAAAAATCGTAGATTAATCATGATATTTTTTCTCATTATATTTAAAAATATTACTATTTCATCATCATCATTGGACGAGTGATAGTACCTAAATTAGTTTTAACTTGATAAAAATAAACTCCACTGGAAAGATGGTTTCCTCTTTGACCAACTCCAGCCCAAGGGAATTGGTGATTACCAGATGGTAACATTTTATCGATAACTCTACAAATTAAATTCCCTTTAATGTCAACAATATTTATCGTAACATGAGATGGTTCACTTAGTTTAACAGGGATAACTGTTGAGGGATTAAAAGGGTTTGGGAAATTTTGTCCTAGTTGAAAATCAACTGGAGTAGTTTCTCCAGAAATAAATGCTCCACCTGTGTATTGAAGCACATGTAGAGTGTAAATTTCGTTTTCGTAATCATACAAATTGTAAATCAATTCCATTTGCTCGTCTAAGTCTAAATTACCAATGTACGGGCCTGCAATATAACCGTTGAACAACTCACTTGTCCATTCGAGTGTACCTGATGCACCATCGTAAATATAAATTTTACTGGTGTAAGTAGAAGTTCCGTAATTGTAATCGTTTAATCCAAACACAAGTTCTTCCATCCCATCGTTATCCATATCTTTGGAATCAATGAAGTATATTTCCCCAGATAGTTCTCCAGTTGTCCAAACAGGTTCAGTAGCGAAAATATCCCATACAGCTAACTTCGTTCGATAAATCGGATCATAACTGGTAGATACAAACACTGCCTGCTCTATTTCATCACCATTGAAATCGTATAGTTCGTAGATATTTAGATAATCATAATTGTCTTCGACTATTTCCCAATTAATTTGATAGTCGTTTTCACCATCGAAGAACACAACATTGTTCATCCATATTTTGGTCAATTCTGGTGTATCGTCATTATTTAGATCAAAATATATCAGTCCCTTTTCTGATGGATCTTGTGCTACTTGCCATTCTTCGGTATATTGAGCCACTATCACCGAAAATGCTATTATTATTGAAATTAATTTCTTCATTATTTTTTCCTTTCTATTTTAGTAATGTTATTTTATTGAAAATTGAATTGTTATCTGTTGTTAATTTTACAAAATATATTCCACTTGAATAATTTGACGCATCCCAAATTACTTGGTGAAAACCAGCTTCCTGCATACTGCCACTGCTTACTAGTTCTTCTATAAGTTGGCCATTAACATTGTAAATAGCGAGTAGCACGGAGCTATGAGCAGGGAGTTGGTAACTCATTGTGGTTACAGGATTAAATGGGTTTGGATAACTCTTGTAAAGTTGAAATTCTAATGGAATATTTGCGTCAGTTTTCAATAGCAATGGGTTAAATCCATCTCCGATTATTCCATTAATTTCAAATTGTAATTTTTCGTTGATTTGATAACTTATATTATCCGTATCAATTACTTCAAATCTGATTTGTTCATCTTCTGTATTTCCATAAATCATCATATTAAATTCATATCGTTCATTTAGTGGAAATTTTTGAAGTGAAGCAGTTCCCCGAATTTCATTCTCACAAAATGCTGATATTGTAATCTCTGAATTTGTACATTCATCTCCATTGATTTCTACAGCGCCAATTACTGACATATTATATTCAAACTGCCGGAAATCAAAGTTTGTATTTTCACTATGATAACATTCTCGGGGAACTGCAACTATCTCCGGAGGAGGAGAATAAATTAAACTTGTAGAATTTCGCATTTTTAGCATATATCCGACTCCTGGATTCATCGACTCAAAACCATACCAGCCATATCCTTCATAATAAGTAGCAAAACTAGTTTGATTTTTTATCATTTCACCATGGTCTTCAATACTGGCCAGTGCATCGTTTACAAAAGTTGAACCTTGTAGTAAATATCCAATCCAATTCCAACCTTCGTTTAGATTAATAGGAATACTAGTATCAGCAGGAAATCCGCTGAAAATCAAATCGCTATATTCACTCATTTCAATCATATACATTAACGAAACATCAAATGTATCAAGTCCATACCATCCAAACTCTTGATAATAAGTAGCGAAACCTGTTTGGTTTTTTATCAAACTTCCACTATTTCCTAAAGATTCTAGAACAAAATTTACATCCATATTTTCATTTTCTAAATTTAAAGAAAACCAATTCCACCCAACAGGGAAATTCAATACCATTTGGGATGCACTACTTGCGTTAATTTCAAATGGATTAATATCATCTCCAATAATATCATTTGCAGAAAATTCTATATTTTCTTGAACAAAATCATAAACCAAATCATCATCATTATTATATGCCTTAAAGGTAATTGCATCTCCTATAGTTTCGTTGCTGTAGAGCATTAAATTCACGGTAAAATGTTCGGTCACAGGAAAATAAGTTGGAGATGCAACCCCAACACATTCGTCATTTACAAAAGCACCGACAATATCATTTTCGTCAAAAGATTCCACTCCATCAAAAAATAATGCACCAGTTAAAACCATATTAAATTCGTAATCATTTGGATTAACTGTCCAATTTGGATAATTAGGAGGGGTATTGTTTTGATATTCGATTGAGTGTATCGTATAAAATTCATTTTTGTAATCGTAAACATTAAAAACTATTTCGTTAATATTATCACCGTCCATATCTCCAATGTAAGGACCGACCATATATCCCGAATACATCTCACTTAACCATTCGGTTTCACCTGTAAGTGCATTTAAAATATGGAGTTGACTTGTATAGCTAGTATCTGAATCATCGTAGAAGTTTAAAGAAAAAATTAATTCACTTTGATTGTCATCATCTAAATCTTCAGAATCAATATTGTAAATTGAAGCATTGAATGTTTCGGTTTCCCAGCTTGGCTGAGTACTTAAAATAGAATAAGCAGATATTTTTGCAGTAAGAGTATCGTAAAAACTAGAACTTGAGAAAATAGCTTTCTTGATATTTCCGTCTAATTCATAAATATTCCATAATGTAAGATATTCAAAATCTGTACTCTCTAATTGCCATACCGGACTGAATTCATTTGCACCATCGTAAAATGAAACAGTATTAAGCCAAAACTTGCCTAATTCTTTTATACCGTCATCATTTAGATCATAATATATTGATCCAAAATCATTTCCGTCCTGCTCAATTTCCCAATCTAGAGTATATTGAGCTGAAACAAATGTCAACGAAATTAAAAGTAAAAATAATGTTTTCATAACCTCACCCCTCCTAATTTAAGAGATTCCACTAGTAATAAAGTATTGTACTTTATAATTTTAACAAAGAGTTCAAATGTATCAATTTGTACAAAAATGTTACCATTTGTAACGAATTTAAATTAAGAGATAGGTTTACCTATGAATTTATAACCTTCACCGTGGACAGTTTTAATGTAACGAGGGTTGTTGATGTCCTCTAATAATTTTTTGCGTAACCTGCTCACTAAAAGGTCAACCGACCTATTAGTTGCTTCCCACTGAATACCTTTTAGATGTTCAATAATAAATTCTCTATTTAGATTTTCGTTGGGATTGTCAATAAACAATTTAAACACTTCGTATTCAGCAGTTGTGAGGTGAATCGTTTTACCGTCAACTTCAACTTTTTCGGTTAATCTATTGACTGTCAAACCTTCAAATGATCTAACATAAAGGTTAACAGATTGAGAAAAACTTCTTCGGATAACTGCCTGAATTTTTACCAGCAGTTCGTATGGATCAAAAGGTTTGTGTATGCAGTCATCTGCACCTAATTCTAAGGCGATTATTCTATCTGTAGCATCTCTAGGAGATAGCATAATAACGGGGACTTCTGAAATAGTGCGGATTTCTTTAAGAATTGTAAACCAATCAGTGCCAGGTAACATAACATCTAAAATTACGAAATCTACTTTACGATTGTTTAGAAATTTAATACCATCTTCAGGTTTATGGAATGCAATAGCTGTAAAATCGTAAGATTGTAAAAAATTCTTAATAAATCCCGTAATCCGAGTTCCGTCATCTATTAGTAATATTTGATATTTATTTGCCATAAAATCCTAAATTAATTAATTATGCATGAATTACCTGATTCAGTCGTTTTATGTCTTTATCGTTAGGTATTCCGACTTGCACTACTTTACCATCAACAACAATCGAAGGTACAGCTCGGATGTTATATTTGGCTGCCAACTGACAACAACTTCCATCAGTTCAATCACTAGCAAGATGAAGAGTAAACTCTAATTTCGGGAAGTTGCTTTTGATGAATTGAAGCATTGCATCACACAATCTGCAACCGGCACTAAAAATTTCAACTTTCATAAGATTCTTCTCCAATAATTAAATTACGATTCCAAAGAATTTACAAATTTTAGAACATTTCCCAAACAACATTTTCCCGACGGATTTAATTCAGAACAACGACAATTATCATTTTGGATTTCCAATCGAATTTTATCAGGGATGTCAGTTGCACCGGTTCTCTCAATATCTTTTTTGATATGATCTTCAGTAAATTTAAAGCAATAGCATAACATCCCCGGAATGACTTTTGGGTTACAAGATTTATCCGATGGATTACAGCAATCCTTGTTCATAAATCAATATTCCAATTCATTTTGGTTCTATTTTTCATCTTCTATCGTAAATCCAGCACCCTCAATCTTATTCCTAAGAGTGTAAGAGTCTGATGTTCCGTGAATTATTACGAATTTATTTGGTACATCAAATTCGATATTTTCTACACCTTCTACATTATCCAATGTTTTTCTAATAGTCCATGCACAATTTCCGCACATCATATCTAGTACTTTAAAAGTATGTTTCATCGTAATCTCCTATAAACAATGAGCTTAGAGTAATGGATAAATCTCCATTACTCCATTACTCCAAAACCCAATTTCATTACTATTTTACTAATCTCATTGGTTCAAGGTTCATCCCGCATCCTCCAGCTCTATCGCAAAGCCCTGGTTTATCAGACCGTATATGAGAATGCATCAACATAGGACAGCCATAGAAATCTGCTTTGTCTTCTGTTGTTATTACACCAGCTACCATATCCATTCCGCATTCGCTACATTTTCCGGCTTCTCTGCTTCGGATGTGTTTATGTGAATCCATTGGACAAGTATAGTAGATTATTTTTTCTTCACCACTATTCGTCATTTTTCCCATTGAACCACACTTTTTGCCCTTCATTTTGCATTTGTCCATACCGCCTTTGTTGCAACCTTTGCTGGGTTTTTCGCTATCAACTTCGGTTACATCTTGGTGCTTGCCGTGATTTTTGCATTTATCACTTTTCGGGCAATCTTTGTGCTGACAATTTGCTTTGTCTTTACATTTTTCACCTTTTGGACAATCTTTGTGTTTATCACAAGGTTTGTCACAACCTTGCTCGGTTGCATGTTTACATTTTTCATCACTTTTGTTACAGCAATCTGCTTTATCACAAGCAAATAAACTAACAACAAATATCATAAAGAGTACTCTTTTCATGATCTTTTTCCTTTCTGTTTTTTAATCGCATAGAGCATAGTGAACTCAATTTTCATCACACTTTCTGCGATTGTTTATTTTAACCTTAATCTAAATTTAATATCCCATTCCTTCAGAATCCATATCACCACCATTCATTCCGGAACCTCTTCTACCTCTTCGTTTATTATCTTTCATATCACCAAAACGATAGGTGAACGCCAATGAAATTGTTTGCCCCTCACGCCATCGTCTCCAAGATTCAAAATTATCGGAACTGATAGAGAATTTTCTAGTATTAAAAACATCCCCTATTTTTAGTACAAGAGATCCTTTATTATCAAAAATATCTTTTTCTATTGCAATATCACAAAATCCAATCCCGCCAACGGTTCCTTGGAGAACTTCCATTGGTGACCTAAAACGCCCCGAAAATTGAATGTCAATATTTGTTGGTAAAGATAAAGTAGCTGAAGCCATTCCTCTAACCCCTCTCGTATCTTTGTTTAAATCATCTTCAGATTCCTCTATGTCCTCAGAAAAGGCATAGATTATTGATTCAAAAGCATTAACGCTTGCCATTAAACTCAAATAAGGTAATGGTTTAAAATTAGAAACTAATTCAATTCCCATTTGTTTAGCATTCCCTAAGTTTTTAAATGTAAGCAATGTTGGCTCCACTGTTTCGATTCTATAATGGCGAATCATATCTTCGACATCTTTTACATAAAATGATATCATTTGACCCATAGCCATATAACTCATATCCCACGAATTAATATATTCTGGTTTTAAATATGGGTTTCCTTGCCGCTCAAAAATTGGGCTATATCGTTTTTTAAATGGATTGATATGCCAATCGTGTGGACGATTCACTCTTCTGCTATAACTTAATCGTAATGTTTGTTTTTCAGATATTTTATATTGGAAATGTCCGCTTGGGAATAGACTTTCATAAGTGTTGTTAAATATTTTGTCTGTTTCGCCAGTATCAATAATTGTTTCCGCGTGCTCAGCTCTTAGCCCTAATTGTAATCCAAACTCATCACTAAGTTGGTGACTAAAAATTAAATAACCAGCATAAATATTTTCATTGTATTGAAAATTCATTGTAACTAAAGAATCGTAGGATTCTTCTTCTTCATACTTGGAGATATCTTTCATATATGACTTTGCACCAACTTCAAATTTAGTTTTATCTTTAATTGGATGACTATAATCAAATTGAAGCGTAGTGTTTTTGTATTCTTCATCTTGCTGAACTTTCAAAATGTTTTGAGTTTGATCGATGTCGTCATAAGTGTCCGTTCTAGTTGATTCATTGTCTCCGAATGATTTAGATTGATTTACTTCAAATGAAAACTTTTGTTGTTTGTTTTCAAAATCTTTATATAAACCCAAAGTCCAATCAATACTTTCGCCATTATCAAAGCTCTCATTGGATGATACATTTACTAAATCTACTAAATCATCTGTACTTACCAACGATGAATCACGAATTTCATAATCAAAATCAGTGGAATTATTATGGTTTGTTCCGTGCAAATTATATGAAATATTTGAAGAAACTGATAATTTCTCTGTCAAATTATAATCTACTCCAAATTTTATCATTTGTGAATCGGACTTCCTAATTCCATTTGTGTTTGATTCAGTAAGAAGTGAGTCTGTTGTTATAGATTGCCAACCTGAACCATTATTTTCGTGAGATCTCCAAGAATAATTTGAATACAGATTTAGTGGTCCTGTTCGATAATTGATCATTGCACTTGCATTATATCTATTATTATCACCGATATTTACAGAAGTGCTTCCATTAAATCCTTGTAATCTATTTTTCTTCAAAATAATGTTGATAATTCCAGCCATTCCGTCGGGGTCATATTTAGCAGATGGATTTGTGATAACCTCCACACTTTCGATGGTTGAAGCAGGGATGTTATCCAAAATTGCTCGTCGTCCACTTCCGGTTAGCCCAGATGGCTTGCCGTCAACTAGCACTCGTACATTTTCGCTACCACGCAGACTAATATTCCCATCAATATCCACATCAACAGACGGTACATTTCCCAAAACATCTGAAGCCGAACCTCCAATAGATGTTTTGCTCTGCTCTACATTGAAAATCATTTTATCAATAGTATTAATCAACAGAGGAGCTTCTTTAGTTACTTGAATTTCATCCATTTGCAGAATCCCTGGAACCAACATAATTGTTCCAATATTTTTGTCTAATCCCCCTCTTGGATTTAACATCACCGGTTTGATTGATTTCTTATCATATCCGATAAATTCTATGAGCAATTCATATTTCCCAGGCCTGAGAGAATTGATTTTGAACTTTCCAAATTCATCACTTACTCCACCCGTTACTAATTTACCATCACGAATACTTGTAACAGAAATTGACGCATATTCGATTGGAGCGGAGTTCAAAGAATCCACAACTGACCCAGAGATGCTTCCTTTCATATTCATCATTCTGCCACCACCAGGAGGTTGCGAAAACAACATTCCAAGTGTGCATCCTAATAACAATAATTTCCATTTATTTGTTTTATTTTTCATTTGTATTATTCCATTCATTTTTATTTATTTTACTATTTTCCTATAACCTATATTCGACATATCAAATCTCAAAAAGTTAAAATAATTTCTCGCAAACAAACAAAGTTGCAAAGAAAATAAGTGTTTCATTAATATTGCCTTCTACTAACTATATCTGTATTTTGCTCAAACATTCCCACTCAACTATTCACCTTTCTCTCTTCAATTGCAGAATACAAAACTGGCACCACAAACATTGTTAATGCTTCAAAAAGCATTCCACCAAAAACAGGAATTGCCATCGGAACCATTATATCCGATCCTCGTCCGGTAGATGTTAAAATTGGCAATAACGCTAAAATTGTTGTAGCAGTTGTCATCACTGCTGGACGAACCCGTTTTTTCCCGGCAGACATAACAGCCAAACGAATATCCTTAACCGTTTTTGGCTTTTTTGTTTCCATAGATTGTTTCAGATATGTTGCTATTAAAACTCCATCATCCGTTGCGATACCGAATAGAGCAAGAAAACCAACCCAAACTGCAACGCTCAAGTTAACTGGAGAAATATGAAACAGTTCCCGTAACCCCCAAAAATTCATAAACCAACCCTGACTATAGAGCCAAATCAATATAAATCCACCACTCCACGCAACAAAAATTCCGATAAATACAAGAACAGTTGTGGAAAACTTCTTAAACTGAAAATACAGAATCAGCATTATCACTAAAAGTGCCAACGGTAAAATGACCATTAACTTTTTCTGTGCCCTAATCTGATTTTCATACGATCCGGCAAAAGTAAAACTAACTCCGGATTGCAACTCTAATTCTCCATTAGCAATTTTCTCACTCAAAAATGATTTTGCATTTTCCACAACATCCACTTCCGCATAACCTTGCAGTTTGTCAAACAGAACATAACCTATCAGAAAGCCGTCTTCTGATTTTATCATCTGCGGACCTCTACGATATTTTATTTCTGCAAGTTCTAATAATGGAATTTGCTGGCCAGTTGGAGTAGGAATCAAAATTCGACCAAGTTCATCAAAATCATCTCTAAGTTCTCGTGCATATCGCACACGAACAGCATATCGCTCTCGCCCTTCAACTGTTTGCGTCAATGGCTTTCCACCCAACGCTACTTCGATTACATTTTGTACATTTCCAATATGCAAACCAAATCGTGCAATTTTCTCTCTGTCTATTTCAATTTCCAGATACGGTTTCCCAACAATTCTATCGGCAAAAACAGTCTCAGGACTAACTCCGGATACAGATTTCAACAATTCTTCTAATTTGAGTCCGGTTTGCTCAATCGCATCTAAATTTTGTCCTTTGACTTTGACTCCCATAGGTGCTCGCATTCCGGATTGTAACATCACTAAACGAGTTGAAATAGGCATCAATTTTGGGGCAGAGGTTGTTCCGGGGATTTTGGTAACAGCTACAATTTCATTCCAAATATCGTCCATTGTTCGGATTTGGTCTCTCCACTGTCGAACGATTTCGCCATTTTCTTCAACATATTCAGGAATTATATTGATAACTGTTTCCACCATCGAAAGCGGGGCAGGATCAAGTGCAGTTTCTGCTCGACCAATTTTCCCAACTACAGATTCAACTTCCGGGACCGTTGCAATTGCCATATCTAGTTTATGTAAAACATCCAAAGTTTCACCCATACCAGCGTGTGGCATTGTTGTAGGCATATACAAAAACGAACCCTCATCCAATGATGGCATAAATTCCTTACCCAACCCGGGGAATGCGTGAGATAATGCAACTATTGGGCGGATTTTTTTGATACTATCAGGCAACCAACCTGTCAGTTTAGGAAATCCCAACCAAATTGTTAAACCTAGAATCACAATGCTTGCAGGAATTGTAATAAATTGCTTTTTATGTGTTAAACACCACCCTAACAATTTTTCATATTTTTTCAAAAATAATTGAAACAAACCAAGAATGAGTGCCAAAAACGAAATCACAAAAAGGAAATTCCAAAAATCAGCGATATGTTTACCCAACGGACTCCAATGCAGTGAAAGGAATAATGTAACCAGTAAAATCAATAATCCGTTGCCGATTATTTGTCGTTTTGATTTTTTCTCAGATTTAGAATTTCCACCAAGTTTTTTTTGTCTTCTAAAAATTACCATCGCAAAAGTAGGTAAAATAAACAATGCGATGATTACAGAAGCAATAAGTGCAAAAGTTTTAGTATATGCCAATGGTTTAAACAATTTTCCTTCGGCGCCTGTCATTGTAAATATTGGCAAAAATGAAATCACAGTTGTAGAAATTGCTGTTAAAATGGCACCTCCCACTTCTTTGCTTGCCCGAGAAATAATTTTTAATCGTGATTCATCAACACCGGCTTTATTGAAATGTTTAAGGATATTTTCTGTCATTATGATTCCCATATCCACAATGGTTCCAATGGCTATTGCAATACCAGAAAGTGCTACAATGTTGGCATCAACCCCAAACCATTTCATGCCGATGAATGCACAGAGAACCGCTAATGGAAGCAATCCGGAAATCAATAGCGCAGAACGCAGATGCATTACCATAAAAATCACAACAATTATTGTGAGTAAAATTTCGTCAATCAAAGCACGATTGAGTGTATCTAAAGTTTCGTGTATAAGTTCTGTTCTGTCGTAAAATGGAACAATTTTTACTTGACTAATAGTTCCGTCAGATAGTGTTTTGTTAGGTAATCCAAGGGATATTTCTGCTATTTTCTCTTTTACATTTTTGATTGTTGTCAACGGATTTTCACCATAACGGACAACCACAACTCCGCCAACTGCTTCAGCTCCTTCTCTGTCCAACGCACCACGACGAAGAGCTGGTCCAAATGAAACTTCTGCAATATCACTAATGAGAATTGGAATATTGTCAGTAACTTTCACAACAGCTTGTTCAATATCTTTTAATTCTTTTACAAATCCGATTCCACGGACTACATATTCCACATTATTAACTTCAATAGTTTTTGCACCTACATCCGAATTAGAATGTTTCACAGCATTAAAAACTTCTGTTAGAGTAACACCCTTTGCAAACATTTTATCTGGATTAACATCAATCTGATATTCTTTTACAAATCCTCCGACACTGGCAACTTCTGCCACACCTTCGGCAGACATCAATCCATATTTAACGGTGAAATCCTGAATCGTTCGAAGTTCGTCAAGACTCCATCCTCCTGCTGGATTTCCATCATGGTCGTATCCTTCGAGTGTGTACCAGAAAATCTGACCGAGACCAGTAGCATCTGGCCCGAGCGATGGAGAAATTCCTGTTGGTAATAGATTATCAGGTAAGGATGCTAGTTTTTCTAAAATTCGACTTCTTGACCAATAGAATTCGATATCTTCGTCAAATATTACATAAATGGTTGAAAATCCAAACATTGAAATTGCTCGTACGGTTTTCACACCCGGAACTCCCATCAACGCGGATGTGAGAGGATAAGTGATTTGGTCTTCGATATCCTGTGGAGAGCGACCGTGCCACTCAGTGAAAACGATTTGCTGATTTTCTCCGATGTCAGGAATGGCATCCACTGGCACCGGATTTCGTTGAAGTCCGATATCCCAGTCAAACGGAGCTACCATTATCCCACTAAATGCAATCAAAAGTGTTGCTAAACCGACTGCTAATCGGTTGTTTAAGAAAAATTGAATTAATTTAGAAAGCATTTGATTTCCTTTCCTTATTTATTCTCATCATTAACAGATTGATTTTCCCATGTGATTTCTGCGTGGCAAGGAATCATTTCTTTCCCAAAATATGGATTTTTCACTTTTCCTGATTTTTGCAACCAATAACCACCATCTGGGGCAGGGCAAAACCGTTCTTCAAATTCGAGATTGATTGATTTCTCTCGCACGATTTGTCGAATAACTTCCGATATTTCACGGAATGAATTACGCAATTCGGAGATATTTTGATTCGGTCGCATCGTTGGCTCCATAATTGGTTCAACGCCCTTAACACCCATCGTTAATCTGTGGATTCCCATCGTTGACATATAAGCAGAATCGAAATCATCAATAGCCAAATATTCTTGTAAAGAAAAATAGTGATGGAGAACTTCTGCTAGAAGTTTATCGGATATTGTAACTACTACCTTTTCATCGTCATTCATATCTCCACTCATCATTGATGGTTTTGCTTCGAGTTGCATTGCAGAATCAATTTTAAATGTTCCGTGAGAAACTACATTTTCACCTTCAGATAATCCATCTAAAATAATATATTCGTCTTGAATTCGGTGCCCAAGCGTTACTTCGCGAAGTTCAAAAACAGGCTCTTCAGTATTGGGTTTCATTACATATACAATTGCTCTTTCGCCTGTTTTCATTACCGCTGATGATGGAACAATTAGTGGATTTGCTGATATGTCATCATCATTCGATATTACTTCTCCTTTTGCATTGAGTCTAACCTGAACTTGAGCCGAAACAAACATCTCAGGTTTTAGTTGATTATTGCTGTTGTCCACATTAACTCTCACGGATACAGTTCTAGTTTTACTGTTCATCGTAGGATGTATAAATGAAACAAGTCCTTCAAATAAGTCTCCCGGATAAGCGTCAACTAAAAAAGTAACATTTTGGTTGATTTGAATTAGTGAAATATCCGATTCGTGAACATCAATATTTAACCATAAATTTCTTAAATCAGAAACAGTTGCGATTGGTGAACCTGTTTTCACATAATCACCTTCAGCAATATTGAGCTCAACAACTGTTCCAGAAATTGGAGCTGTGATAGATATTGTTTGTAGAATTTTTCCGTTGCTCTTTATTTCGGATATTTGTTTACTTGAAATTCCAAGTAAACGGAGTTTTTCAGAAGTAATTGATTCCATCGCTGTTCCTACAGATAACAAATATTCTTGTTGAGCAGAAATAAGTTCAGGAGAATATATTTCCATTAATTTGTCATTGTTTGAAATTTCAACTCCAACAAAATCAATAAATAGTTTATCGATTCTTCCGTCAGTCCAAGCGGTGATACTATTTGTTTTAGTTTCGTCGAAACCTAATTTTCCGGAAAAACGAATATGTTTTTCAGCTACTTCACGAGATACCAGAGTTGTTCCGATTTCTGCTAATTTCATTGCAGATTTCGACAATTTCAGTTCTACTTCTGATACTGAATCATCCGAATCTAACGGGATCAAGTCCATAAAACAAATTGGGCATTGACCAAATTCCGGCAACTGAATTTGTGGATGCATTGAGCAGGTCCAAACCGTCGCTTTTTCTTCGGATTGATGTGTGTTGGCAGGATGACCGGTTGAGCTTCCAATCCAATATCCAATACCAAGTGCAATTACAATCAAAATAATTATTATTTTATAATATTTCTTCATAATACCTCCTAAAGTGTTTTCCCAATTAATTCATAAAACCGGGCTTTTGTTGTTTGAAAAATTTTGTGTAGAGATGCGTTTTCTAATTTGAGATTTAGCAAAATTAGAACGGCATCCATAAATCTGTCAAAATCAATATCATTTGACAAATAAGCAGTTTCAGAAACAGTAAACGATTGTTCAGCTTTTGGAATAAGTTCATTTTGATATAATAGAGTTTTTCTCTGCAAATTTTCCATTTCAAACAATAGTCGTTCTGATTGAGATTTTAATAATTCTTCTGTGTCAAAAACCAGATATTCCGTAGATGTTAATTCTGATTTTGCAGATTGTTTCTTTGCCATATTTTTGCCAAACCATAAAGGGAGAGTTAACCCAAATCGAATATCGATTGGATTGTCTTCGACAGCACCATCCAACATAATATAATCGGCTCCTATTTTGAAATCCGGTAAGTAAGATAAATTTGCCAGATGCACTTTGGTTTTTGCAATATCTACCGATATTGACACCGTCTGCAACTCGGGATTCTTTGCAAAATCCTTAAATTCAGGGATAGTCAATTCAATTTCATCAAAAACGATATCTCCGGGATTTTGTCCACCCAATAAAGATTTCATTTCACGATATAGGATTATTTCTTCATTGACAATTGTAGCTAGATTATCTTCTTGTTTTAGAACTTCGAGTTGAATTTGTATAAGATTTGCGTGATTTACAGAAGCCGTTATATATTGTGTTGTTAGCACAGATTCCAAACGCTTGAGTATCACCAATAGATTTTCTGTGATTGAAGTTTCTGTCTGTAAATATCGAAGCTTTTCATAAACAGTGATGACTTCCCGTTGTATTTCCAATTGTGTTTTTTGTAAACTTACTTTTTCTTTTTCTGCACGCAATAACCCAATCTTCTTTTTTGATGCCAACTTCCCGAATCCGGGAATTGATTGACTAATTCCAATTTTCCATTCTTGCGGACCGGTTTTAGTTTCAATGGGTGTAAGAAAATATCCTGCGGACAGCGATGGGTCTGGCAGAGAACTCAATACTTTCGCTTCTGACTTTTGTTTGCTTACCAATTCCATTTTACTTTGTATTTTTAGGTTATTTTCAAACGCAATTGATAATAATTTTTCTAAATTTGTTTCGTTCCCAATAAGTAGAGAACAATATATTAAAATTATAAAATACTTCATATTTCCCTCGTGGTTTATATACAAAAAACCTAATTCCGGATACAAAACCCCCGGACTAAAAACAGGAAATTAGAAGTCTAAATTAGAAGAGGATTACTTGTATTTGGAGGGATTTTATATTTATGCCGGCTATAATCTCTTGGCATAACTCGTGAAATTAAAATTGGCACAAAATTACAATCCAGATTAATAATTTCAGTTTGTTTTTCAATCTTATTAATTTGAGCTACAGCTGGATGTTGGACTCCGTCGAAATCCGTTTTGTTGCATTTGAATTTCATATTGCATTGGCATCCTTTTTTGTCCATCATGCAACAAGATTTCATCCCTTTTGTTTTAGAGAATGGTTTGCAACATTTCTCGAAGCTGACATGAGCTCCGAGATTTAGAGCCAACGAAAATGATACTATTGTTAATAATAATCTCACACCCAAATTTAGAGCTACATCATTACTTTAGCAAAACATTATTTGTAACAAGTTATTACAGACAGATAAGAGAAATACAACAATATTTCATAAACATGTAGCATTTGTAAATATGTATATATAAATTTCCACTATAGATAATCAATTATATTTATGTGTTCAATTAAAAAAGACAAACTCAAAACTAAAACAAAATCTGAGCTTATTCAAGAAATTGAAACCCTACTAACTAGGATTTCTGAGCTAGAGAGTTCAACTAGGGATGAGATTAAAACCATTGAACAATCAAAACAAAAAATTGAATGGCTACACAAAGCTGCACGAAATATTGCAACTTGTGAAACTGAAGTAGAAGTCTATCGCACTACAGTATTGGAAGCAAGAGAAATTCTAAATTACACCGATTGCACATTAGATATTATAGAAGACAATAAATTTGTAGTTAAAGCAAAAATTGCTCAAACTTTCTCTAAAGAAGAATGGACAAGGGAAATGGATATTGACGAAGGTATTGCCGGGAAAACTCACAAAACTGGTAAAACAATTTTGATTACTGATTTATCAAAAGAAGCAAATGCAAAGCCATCAACCAAAAATATTCAATCAGCAATAAGTGCGCCTATCGGTAGCCTTGGGATATTTCAAGTAATCTCAAATAAAATTAATGCTTTTTCAGAAGAAGATGTTCAAATGCTAGAATTACTGCTTGGTCATACAGCTGAAAAGTTGAACCGTATTAAATTACAAAAAGAAATTCGTAATCAAGCAATACACGATCCACTAACAGGAGTTTATAATAGACATTATTTACACAAAATACTGAAACAAGAAGAAAAAAGATCTAAAAGATATAGCCGTTCAGTTGCGTTTATTATGATTGATCTCAATGGGTTGAAAAAAGTTAATGATAAATACGGACATAAAATTGGTGATGATCTGATTCACACTGTTGCTGATTTATTACTAAAAGAAGCAAGGCAAACTGATGTTGTATTCCGCTATGGTGGAGATGAATTTTTAATTGTTCTTCCTGAAACAGGCGAAGAGGTGGACATTATAAAACAGAGAATTAATATTCGTGTTGAACAATGGAATAAACTAAATCCTAACGCTTTGTATAGAGTTTCTTTTGCTTTAGGTAGTGCTTATTGGAGTCCTAAAAAAACGGATGCCACAATTGAAGAAATAATAGCTTTAGCAGATAAAAAAATGTACGAAAATAAACGAAATTTGAGAGAAATTAGTTAAACTCAATGTAGTATTGAAGCGAATCGTATAAATCTTGATTTAACATATATAGTATATTCATTTCTTTTTTTGCAGATCGTTTTTTATTTAATTCTAAATAAGTTAGACCTAAAAGATAATGGGTTTCAGCATCATCAGAATAAATTTTCAATGCTTTCTTTAACGACTTTGCTGCGTCTTTATAATCTTTCAAATTGTAATGACATTTTCCAATAAAATATAAAATTCGATAATCATTTGGATTTAACTCCAAAGATTTATTGAAGTTTTCTAGAGCGACTTTGATTTTTCCAAGTTTTAAATAGGATTGCCCAATTAAGAAATAAACAACAGAATCATTGCTGAAATTTTCAACATATTGTTCAAATTTAGTTATTGCTTGATTATGCAATCCAAGTTCTTTAAAAGCTACTCCCATTTGATATTGAATTTTTGAATTATCTGATGAAAGGATTAGTGCATCTTGAAATGCAATCAGGGTTTGCATATATTTACCTGAATTACCAAAAGCTAACGCCAACTGATAATACATGTTTAGAGTTGGTGTACCGCAACTTATTGCATGTAGCAAATGTTCTTGAGCTTCTTCAAAATCACCCAATTCATTTGAAATTAATCCTAATCTATAGTGGGCTTGTGTATTTTCATCATCAAAAAGAAGAACCTTTTTATAAGCAGAACTTGCATCCTCCATCTCGTCAAGACTCCAGTATGATTCAGCAATTTGAGAACAATAATACTCACTTTCCATATCTAACAGATTGAGTCGATTATATGTATCTATTGCTTCTGGAAATCTAGTTTCTTTCATAAATACTTCGCCAAGAATTTTTAGCACAGAAATACTATCCGGTTCTAAAATAATAAATTCCCTTAGAGGATCCAAAGCTAAATAAAATTGCTCAGTTTTGTATAACAACATTCCCAATCGATAATTGATATTTTTAGTGTTAGTAGAATATTCACGAGCTTTTTTGTAGGACTCAATTGCTTGATCGATGTTTAAAATGTTCTCGTAAATTTCACCCAAATAATAATGTGCATCTCCATTCTCGGGATTGATTGAAACTGTACGGTTAAATGCTTCTAATGCTTGTAGTGTTTTATTTGTATTTAGGTAAGCAATGCCCAGCTGATGAAATGTTTGCTCATTGTCTGGGTTCAAAAGTAATGCTTGAGTTAAGTAAGAAATCGCAGAACTATATTCTTCTAACAAATTATAAGTATTTCCGATTTCAAAAAGTGCCTTGTAATTGTAAGAATCATCCGTGAGAACATTTTCAAATGCAGTAAGTGCATCATTATAATTCCCCATAGAAGCAAGAGATTTTCCAGTACCATACATTGATTCCAAGAAATTAGGATTTAACCAATAAGATTGTTGATAATTTATCAGTGCATTGTAATAATCATTAGCTTCAAAACACATATCAGCTAAAAAGAAAAATCCTCTGTAATCTGCAGGGTTATTTTTTATATATTTTTGCATATAATTTTTTGCTGATTCTAAACTATCGGAATTCCACTGTATTAAAGATAAATAAAAATCAGGTGCAATTTTGCTGTGATTATAATTTTGATCCAAAACAAATGCATTTTTTAAACTTCCAAAATAAGATGCATCGCTTAGATAAAATTTGTCACGAAAATAATCTATGTCTAAACTTGGTGCATCCATTAGTAACGCATTTGAAAAATTATCTACAGCTTCTGTAAGTAAATCACTTTCAATATAAGAAAATCCAATATCCATAAGTTCTAGAGCATGGTCATACGGTAAATATATTTCAGGATATTCAGCTAACTCTTCCTCTTCTTTTTGTTCATCTACTTGTATTTCAGAGAGTTTATTAGTTATGTGTTGCAACTGCTGAACATCTCCAGATATTGAGTACAATTCCTGCAAGTTTTTATATGGCTGGACTAACCTTTTTTTACTTTCATCAATGTGTTTGTTATAAATTAGAATTGAGCGATTAAAAAACTGTTCTGCTAGTTTTGTATTATCTGAGTTAAGGTGCGTAAGACCTATGTTGTTCAATGTTATTGCAACATCTAAGTGATTTTTACCCAATACAGATTCTTGCAAGTATAAAATCTGTTCATAAACAGAAATTGCTTCAACAAACTGCCCAGAATTTTTGTAATATTCTGCTTGTTTCTTCATTTCAGATACTACGCTTCCGTCTTGACCTACACCAAATGACATCAAGCTTAGGATGAGAATAGTACAAAATTTTGTTATCTTACGCATTTATGCTCATTTTATTATGATGTAAAATTACATTCATTAAATAGATGTTTCAAAACTTACTCTATCAGACGATAAAATTAGCATCAAGTTCCATATAAAAAAAGAGCCCCAAAACTGGAGCTCTTTTAATTTTCAGGTTTATTTGAAGGAGGAAACCTGAAGTGTACCAAATTCACCTTGAAGGAGGAGGAGATAAGGGAAGGGGTTGGCACAAACCCTTTATAAATCTATCTATTTCAAAAACCTTTTCCTGCTATAATAATACATTTATTAATATTATCAAAAAATAAGATAAAAGCCGATTGTATTGTAGGGAAAAATCTTACAATACAAAGAATGACTTTCATCAAACTAATGCAGATTGAAGATAATTGTTGTGTTTAATATTTGTTTGTTGATAGACAATCTGTGGTACAACATAAAAAATATCAGGCATTGATAAGCGAAAAAAACACCACTTTTTTCGCGACGGGAATTTATTCTTTATTGATTTATCTAGCAGATATTGACAAGTTTCTACAACTCTATAAATTTCTTGAGACAAACCATTAGAATTCACTTTTATAACATTTCCATCAATATCAATATTTTGTAAGTTATTGTTTGTCATTAATATAATGATAGTATTTGGGCAAGATGATTTTATTCTACGGATTGCTGAGATGCACTCATATCCGCAGAAGTCGTAATTTAACACCAATAAATTTGCATCGTGTTGGATAACAGTCTTCAATACTTTTTCAGGTTTGATAATTTCGCTAATTATTGAAACACCATCAAATGGTAATAACATTGCTGACAATTTTCTACTAATACATATAGATTCTTCGGCGATGACTACTTTCATTATATTTCCTTTTTAGCTTTATCTTTGTAAAATAATTCTTTACAAACATCTATAACTTTGTCAAATTCTGTATATTTGTCAAAAAAGTGAATTATCCCCAACTGCTTACATTCTTCTTTCATTTGTTGATAAGGATAACTTGAAAGAATGATTACCCGAGTGTCAGGAGTTATTTTGTTAATTAAATTCATTTTATCAATACATTCTTCAACGGACATTTTAATACCGATAACAATAATATCCGGTTTTGTTTTGAGAATTGTTTCACAATGCTTTCTAGTAGAATTCACAAGCTGGGTTACTTCTATTTTCCCAATTGAGAGTAGCATTTCTGCTAATCTTTCGCGTATAACTTTTGATTCTTCTGAAATTATTACATTCATTATTCGTTCCATTACTAAATAATTTTAGAGTCCTTTATAATACTAACCATTTTATTGGTTTCTCAAAGGATTTCTTCTATAATCGACTATATCTCCGTGTATTCTATGCTAATAATAATTGATTTTCAAGAAGTACAAAATAAGTTGGAAACGGAATATTTTGTAGGGGTTTGTCTTACAAGTGAGTTGTGAAATTAAACTACATTAATATAGCAGATATCCACACGAAATTGAAGAAAGAAAAGTGAAATTTTACTCAACTAAAGAATTTGATATAGCGTAGTAAGTCATTTCAGCATTAGTTTTAATGTTCATTTTCTCCAAAATCCGAGATCTATAAGTGCTGATTGTTTTAACACTGAGAAATAGTTGCGATGCAATTTCACTAATTGTTTTTCCTGATGCAATCAAACACAAGACTTCATATTCTCTATCAGATAGCAATTCGTGGGGTGCTTTGTTGGAATCTTGACCAATATCTTCTGCTAATATTTCTGCTAAATGTGGAGAAATAAATTTTCCACCATCATTTACTCTACGGATTGCCTTAACAAGCAAATCGGAAGCACCATCTTTTGTTACATAACCCGATGCTCCTGCTTTTAGGGTTCGTTTCGCATATTGATCTTCTGAGTGCATACTTAGCATCAATACAGGAATATTTTTATCAAAACTCTTTATTTCCTTTAAGACATCCAAGCCGTTTGGTCCGCCCGGCATTGAGATATCTAACAGAATTAGATCATATTTGTTTGTCCATACTTCTTTTAAAGCTTCTGAACCATTATTGGCTTCACCGGTAACTTGCATTCCCATAGTTTCATCAATTATTCTCTTTAGACCTTCGCGGACAATTGCGTGGTCATCAACTAATAGTATTTTTATCATTTTAGTTCCTTTTCGTTGTATGGAATTTCTACATGAATAAATGTACCAATATCCATTTTCCCGGAGATTGTAACAGTTCCACCCCAAATATTTGCTCTTTCTCTCATGCCAAGTAAACCTAATGATTTATGGTTGAAAATTATTTCTTCATCAATTCCGAGCCCGTTATCACTTATATCCAAAATTAATTTGTTAGTTTCCTTTGTGAGTTTAATTGACACTTCAGTTGCCTCAGAATGACGAGCTACATTTGTTAATGATTCCTGTAACATTCTAAACAGAGCAGTAGATCGTTTGGTGTCAATCCAGCTATCATCATCTGGTAGATGTAATTTACAATGGATTTCTGTTCGTTGAACATATTCTTTGATATGCCATTCGATTGCCGCTATTAGTCCAAGGTCATCTAAAATACTTGGTCGAAGTTCTGAACTTATTCTCCTCACATCATTTATTGTTTGGTTTACAAGTTTTTCTAGAGAATCAAATTTGTTATAAACTGGAAGATTGTGGTTATCTGGTACTTTGGATTTAAGCCAAGCGAGGTCCATTTTCATTCCAGTTAAATTTTGTCCTAATTCATCGTGAATTTCTCGAGCAATATTTGTTCGTTCTTCTTCTTGAAGTGTTTGAAGTCGTGAAGAAAGTTTACGGAGTGCTTCCTCTGCACTCTTTCGTTTTGTTATATTATCAAAAAACCCAAATCCCCCATTTTCTTGACCTGATTTACTGTAAATTATTGCACTATTCAGTATTGTATAAATTTCTTCACCGTCTTTCTTTTCCAACACAACATCAAATCTTCGATGGCTAGCAATTGGATTTTTTTCAATTTCCAAATTCATTAAATTTCTTGATTTGTCTGTTACAAATTCTGTCAATCTTCTACCAATAATTTCTTCTCTGTTGAAATCAATCAAATCACAAAATGCGTTATTTACTTCACTAATTCTCTGATTAGAATCTACAAGATAAAAGCCTTGTGTTGTTAAATCAATGACTGTCCGGTATTTTTCTTCACTTAATCGAAGAGATTTTTCAATTCGTTTCAGATTTGAAATGTCCACAAAACTTTCAATTAAGCACTTTCGTCCTTTTATGGTTGCGGTAGTAACTGTTTTCAGTATTGGGATTTTCTTCCCATCAATATTCAGCAAAATCCTCTCAGAATTATCTATTGCCTGACCCAAGTTAGATATAGGGCATTTTCCTCTTTCAGCTGGACAAATATATTCATGGCATACCGACCCAACGATTTTATCTTTTGGAGCACCAATTAACTTTACTGCAGCAGAATTAATATCAACAACCGTATGATCTTTTTCATCAATTACAAAAATCCCTGCTTGAGCAGTATCAAAAATAGTTTGTAAGTGTTTTTCACTTTCACGAATAGCTTCATCATCTTTAATTTTTTGTGTAATGTCATTCCCTGTTGATACAAAATGTGTAATTTCACCATTTGCGTTTTTTAATGGGGATATTGTTTTACCTTCATAATATAATTTGCCTGTTTTTGTTTTGTTGATCAAAATATTTTTGTATGTTTTACCGGAGAGAATAATATCCCACATTTCTTTGTAAAATTCTTGATTATGTTTTCCGGATTTTAGAATTCTAGTATTTTTACCTATAACTTCGTCGAATGAATAGCCGGTTACTTTTTCAAATGCTGGATTAACATAAGTTATTAATCCTGATTTATCCGTAATTACAACATGAGAATTAGATTGTTGAGTAACTCTTGATAATTTTCGAAGTTCATCTTCTGTTTGTTGCCGTTCAAAAATTTCATTTTTTAACTCTATGGTTCGTTCTTCTACGAGATCTTCTAATCGAATTCGATACATTTCTAGTTCTTGTTCGTTTCTCTTCCTTTGTGTAATATCTCGACCGACACCTAATCTTCCGATAATTTTACCAAAAGAATCTGTTAAAGTACTTATTTTTAGTTCAAGATAAATAACAGTACCATCTTTGCATATAACAGCGGTTTCATAGGGCGGAACATGTTTTCCAGAAATTGCCTTTTTGAAATTTTCAACTGTTGTTTTAAGGTACTCAGGCACTATTAAACCTGTGAAAGAGCGCCCAATAACTTCTTCGGATGAATATCCGGTTAGTTCTTCAGATTTAGGATTTGCGTAAGTAAATTTTCCTTCAACATCTATAGTGTAGATAATATCATCAATTGTTTCAACAAGAGTCTTATACTTTTGTTCACTATAATGTAATTCTGAAATCTTGTCTTCTACAAGTTCTTCTAAATGATTTCTGTGAAGTTCGAGATCCTTTTCAGTTTTTTCTCTTTGTGTAATATCTTTGATAATTCCGATAAAACCTGTTGGATTCCCTTCATTATCTAGAATAATTGATGCACTAGATTCTCCCAAGAAAGTAGTTCCGTCCTTTCTTAGAAAAGTATATCTTACATCTATGATTTTACCGCTTTCAATTGCATTTAAAGCATCTTGATTAATTTTTTCTCGATCTTCGGGAACAACATAAGAAAATGTTGTTTTCCCTTTGACATCATCTTTAGTATCAAGATTAAATAATTTTTGAGTTTGACGATTAACATACTTTATTTTTGCATCTAAATCGCTAACGACAATTGCGTCCGGAGACAGCTCAAACAAAGTACGGTACAATTCTTCTCTATCGAGTAGTTTTTTTTCAGCTAGCTTTTTGGAGGTTATATCTTGAGTTGTTCCGATGATTGCAATCGGAGTGCTATCTTTATCGTAAGTTACATTAGCTCTGCATCTCAGAAATCGCACCTCTTGCGAATCCTGTTTAATAAATCTACATTCATAGTCAATAGGTTCGTGATTTGCAATATTGTTATTAATTATCTGTCGGATATCATCTCTGTCTTCTGGGTGAATTATTTGAAAAAGAATATCATTCGAATACTCAAAAGTATCGGGCTTTACTCCCAATATCGCATAAGCTTCTTTAGACCAAACAACACTTTCAGTTTGCATATTGTACTCAAAACTACAAATATGTGTTAAATGCTGAGACTCATCAAGTAAAACTCGACTTTTTTCTAGTCTTTGTTGAGAAAGTTTTTGTTCTGTAATATTGCGAATAATTGAGATTACTTCTTTATTTTCAGTTGGAAGAAGTCGTGCTTCGAAGTATTTAGTTTCACCTGAAATTTGAAGTGAATATTCGATCTGAGATAGTTTATTATTTCTTAATGAATCCTTAACAGCTTTCATTATTCTTGAAGATGTTGTGGATGGAAATATATCTTTTATTTTTTTATTTATAAATTCTTCAGGTGGGAGATATAAATCTGCTATATTTCCAGCTCGGTAATCGAGAATCTTACCCTTTTTATCTAATCGAAAATATAAATCAGGTAATGCTTTGAAAATAATTTCAAGGTCAGATTGATGTTGATTATTATTGTTTTGCTTTTTCATGATGCTATCAAAAGTAAAATTAAAATGATTAACGATTTATCTACCTTTAAAATTACATCAATATTCTGGCAGAACAAATATATTTTGACAGATTTGTAAAGAAAATTATTTCTAAACAAAACAAGGGGCGAACCCCCTTGCTTTATAAATAGAATCTTTTGAAACACTCGAAATTCATTAAAACCGATTTGATGGTTTCTCAAAGGATTCTAATAGATTACATTTTATTTTTCTACAACGATGCAATTACATTACGAATAGCTTCTGCTATATTATCAATTTGCCATGCTTCTATGGTTAATGCTGGTGCAATTCGTACAGTACTGTGGTGAGTTTCTTTTGCATACACACCTTGTCGGAGCAATTCTAATGATACTTTGTGCCCGTCTAAGTGTTTCCCCTTTTGCATTTCAAAAGCTGTGAGCAAACCCCTTCCTCTGACTTCTTTGATTTTATCTGGGAACTCAGATTTCATATCTTCAAAATGTCTGATTAATTGCGCCCCACGAATTCGAGCATTTTCTGCAAGTTTTTGCTCGACCAAAACTTTGATAGCAAAGACAGAAACTACAGAAGCTAATGGATATCCACCGAATGTTGAACCCTCAGAACCCGGAGTTAAAACGCCAATAACTTCATCTTTTCCAGCAACAAATGAAACTGGGAGAAGACCACCTCCAGCGGCTTTTCCGCATCCCATTAAATCAGGTTTTACATCGAACAATTGATGAGCAAAGTTTGCACCGGTTCTTCCAAATCCGGTTTGGACCTCATCCATAGCTAACAAAATATTATGTTTTTTACATAATTCAGAAACTTTTGTAAAATAATCATCGTCGGGTACAATTACTCCCGCTTCACCTTGAATTGGTTCAACAATGAATGATGCAATTCTTGAACCTTTTTCGTCAAAAAGTTGTTGCAGAGAATCTATATCGTTGAATGGAACGAGTTCAATTCCAGGCACAAAAGGACCAAAATCGTCTCTCGCAACACTATCATCAGAGAGCGAAACGGCAGTCATTGAGCGACCGTGGAAATTGCCTTTTGCAGCAACGATAATGGCTTCATTTTCAGGAATCCCCTTTACTCGATAACCCCATCTACGAGATAACTTAAACAACAGTTCAGGAGCTTCAACACCAGCAACTTTTGGGACAACCCGATCCATACCGGTAATGTTGGTAACTGACATTAAAAATGCACTCATATATTTGTGCCTTATTGATCGTGGAACTGTTGGCAATTTTTCCTTCGTGAGATGATGTACAACTGCATCTACTATCGTTTGATTTAGCTGTCCTTGATTGACTGCAGAATAGCAACATAATCCGTCAATAAGTTCTTCTTCGATAAATGATTTTATATTATCCGGATCAGGTTTTCTGCAAATTAGAGTAGAGGAATCCTGCACATGGGAAACCACTACATTTTCTAATGGACTGTAATTTCGTCCGCCCTTTTCTTTTTCTATATTTTCATGATCAGCTGGTGATAAATCACCCAATCTAGTTCCGTTAATTGTTAGATCATCGCCATAACCTGTTATTTTGAGTTCAGACATAAATTCTCCTATTTTACAATATCAATATTTTAGTACTTTGAGCCACCGATAGGAGTTGAACCTACGACCCCATCATTACGAATGATATGCTCTACCAACTGAGCTACTGTGGCAAATTGTTATCCTATAGAACAAGTAAATTTAAAACGAAAAGCAAATGTGATAATAAACTTTTGATAGGTAATTTTATATTACTTTTTCAGCAAATCCGCTACGGCAAAAGCAAGTTCCAAGCTTTGCACATTGTTTAAACGAGGGTCGCAAGCTGTTTCGTAACATTCATCTAGATTTGATGGTTCAATCATTTGAGTTCCGCCCAAACATTCTGTAACATTTTCACCGGTAAACTCAAAATGTATTCCTGCAGGTGTAGTTCCTTCTGTTCGGTGGATTTCAAAAAATTGTTTTAACTCGGTTAAGATTGTGTCAAAAGAACGAGTCTTATAGCCAGATGGAGTTGTGTATGTGTTTCCGTGCATTGGGTCAGACATCCATGAAATTTGATAACCTTCCTTCTGCACTTTTTGTATAATTGGTGGTAGTTTTTCACCAATTTGCTCTGCACCCAATCGAAGAACTAAAGCAATCTTTCCAGGTTCGTTCTGTGGATTTAATTTATTGATTAGTAAAGGTAAATCATCTACATCAAAAGTTGGACCAATTTTTATCCCGATTGGATTAATCACACCGGATAAAAACTCAACATGCGCACCATTTGGTTGGCGAGTTCTGTCACCAATCCAAAGTGTATGAGCTGAACAATCTACCCAATCGTTGGTTAACGAATCTCTGCGAGTGAGTGCTTGTTCGTAATCCAAAATCAACGCTTCGTGTGAAGTGTAAAAATCGGTAATTGTTTTTGACAAAACTTCTTGCTCATTATTTTTGATTGACGCTAATATTTCATCTATTCTTGTGGTTAAATGATGGTGAGATTCTGATAAAACACTCGTGATAAATTCTTTATTCCATATATGGATTTTATTCAAATCAGCAAATCCACCCATTGTAAATGCTCGCAACAAATTAAGAGTTGAAGCAGATTGATGATACGCCTGAACTAACCGCTTTGGGTCGGGAGTCCGTGCTTCTTTTGTAAATTTAATATCATTTATTGAATCACCACGATATGATTGTAAGGTTACTCCATTATGAGTTTCTGTTTGGGAAGTTCTTGGTTTGGCAAATTGTCCAGCTATTCTGCCAATTAACAAGACATCTTTCGGAATTTCATACGCTAAAATTGTGTTCATTTGAAGTAAAATTTTATATTTTTCTCGAACACTTGGAGCAGAAGAATCTGCAAATGTTTCTGCACAATCTCCGCCTTGTAAAATAAAGCATTTACCCTGTGAAGCACACGCTAATTTTTCTTTTAATTTTCTTACTTCACCAGCAAAAACTAGTGGAGGAGCTTTTTCAATTTCTGTTAAATTTCTACTAAGCTCGTTTTTATTGGGCCACTCAGGTTGTTGCAGAGCAGAATAGTTTTTCCAAGAGTTTGGTTGCCACTTTTTCTTCATTTATTAATCTTGTCCAACTAAAATATTTTTCAAAACTCTAATATTTCCATCAGGTTTGTCTTTGTAGGATGGGGCAGTGCCACCAAACGGTTTTATATCCAAAATTTCGCAAACAAGTGGGTAAATATGGATTAGCTCAAACGAATCAATTTGTAAGTTTGCTTTGAATTTTGTCCCATAAGCATAAAATATTCCGTGCATTAACTTCGATTTTGGGTCATATCCGTGCATCCCTCTTACAGATGGAAATCCGTATTCCAAATACTCATTTGTAGATATAAACCAACCGTCATCAGCTACTAGTAAAAAATCTGCAGTATTGTGATTTATAAAATGAAATCGCAATGGAATACTCTCTTTTGAATATGCAGTTAAATGAGGAATCCTGCGCGATTCATTCATAAAAGTTAGAACATAATCATGAGAGTTTATATCAATCTGAGAAAATGAACCGTCTCCTTCAACATAAATGTCATCCATTTGTGAAATGTAATCATCTAACACGATAAAACGAGAAGTATCCACTGATGCCATTCCGTGGTCACTCACAATTATTAAGTTAATATTATCGGCTATGGTTAGCGTTTGAATTTGGTTGAGTAAATATCCCAAAATGCTATCCATTTCTTCTACGACTTCAGGAATTTTAGGAGAGTCAGGTCCTTGGCGATGACCTGTATGGTCTGGTTCGCTAAAATACAGCATTACTAATTGAGGGCGAATTTCTTCTGGGAGTTTGAGCCAAGTTATAACTGAATCCACTCGAGTTTTAAACGGAATTTTCCCGTTATATTTTTTGTAAATTGATGGATAAATTCCGAGAATTGGTGCCTCTGAACCAATCCAGAAAAATGAAGCAGAGCGTATGTTTTGCCTTTCTGCAGTTACCCAAATTGGTTCTGCGCCATACCATTTGGCATCTTGAACTGTGGACGCATCATACATTGAGTAAACCTCTTCGGTTTGGCGATTGTAAAAAGTGTTTGCTGTAATTCCGTGAGTCCCTGTATAAGCTCCGGTTGCCAACGAATAATGATTTGGAAATGTCAGTGATGGAAATACAGGTTGTAACGATTCAGCTTTTACTCCATTTTCACGGACAAAATCAAAATGTGGAGTATCTACATTTTCCATATAATCGTATCGAAATCCGTCGAATGAAACCATAATAACAATTGGTTTTTCAGTTGCAAGTAGAAAAGTTAAACCGAGCAATATTAATAGAATTAACAATTTAACATTTTGAATAATACTAAAGGTTACAATAGTTGGATTAACACGGTTAATCCGCTCAATTTTATTTGCACTATTCATCATTTATTTTGTTCAGGTTTTAGAAGATAATATATTTTGGTATTTTCAGGGAATCCCGATGGTGAAATTTCACCTAAATTCCCTGATGCAAATAAACCGTATCCGCCAATTATATTACTTTCCGGTAGATAGTGAGGATCGCTCGGAGGTCCTTCCAAATTCCCTTTGTGGTAATTTAGATAATTTTCGTCCAACGCATAAATCCCCAAAAATTGCGGACCGTAAAATGTAAGAAATGTCCACCCAATCATTAAATCATCTTCAAGTTGAGAAAACGACCATTGAGATGTTCGTCTCAATAAAATTCTTTGCATTAGTGAATCCTCTGGAAGATGATGCCATTTCCACAAAAAAGCTAAAAGAGTATCGTCTTCAGTAATCATCAAGTTTTCACGAATATCTTGCTCTAATTCAACTGGCGGATTTTCTTCATTTTCATAGTATTCCAAATAATCATCTAATTTTTCATCAACCGCCATATTAATAATTCGACCCATTGCTGGAGGATAGTCTTCATCCAATGACTTAATTTTTAGAGTAAACTGTATTGGCTCAAACATACTCGCTTGACCTGAAACAGCTGGCTTATAAACAATATCCTTAAACATCAAATCACCTATATTTTCATCATCTACAATAGTTTCTGTAATTTCTAATGCTGACGGGATTGTAGTTTCCGCATAAACTGTATCCACAAAACCACCAGAAAGCGTATCAATAACTGTAATTCGATAAGTATGTCCTTCTTCAAAAACCAATTCTGAATGATAATAAACTCCAGGTAAAGAATCGCTTTCAGTTAAAGTATATAATGAGTCAATTGTCAAATCTTCAAGTGTTACAAAATCATTAGAAATTGTAGTTGTATCGGATGAATAAACTTCAGTTATATCAGCAGTTCTGTTGAGTTTTATAAAAGACATATCTAGGCTTTCGTCACCAAAATCACCTTCATATTCCATGAGTTTTTGGTTGGCAAACAGCATTCCGTTTATTACAATTTTTTCTTCGTAATCAGAACTTGTTGGCATTTCAATCCATTCGCATGAAAAAGCTAAGAACAGCATTCCGATAAATATTGATATTTGAAATCTCTTTATCATCTAAAATTTATCCTAAATCCGATAGTTGGTAAAATTGGTAACATTTTGAGTTCATCTTTTTCAGCAGGTTCTCCATCATCAAGTGAATCGGTATCCCAATAAACTCCCTCAATATTTCTGTGATTATAAATATTTATGATATTCAAATAGAAATCTCCATCAAACCACGAATTAGTAAAATGTCGAGTTAAACTTACATCTAACCTATGATAATTTGGTAATCGTTCATTGTTTCGTGTTCCGGGAATTTGTTGATAAGTTGGGTCTTCGTTGCCGGGTTCCCAATACGGATAAGTCCCCAACATTTTTGTATATGGATATCCATCTCCAAATTGAAATACTGAACCCAAACTCCATTTTTTGTTAATCTCCCAATTTACCATAGATTTAAACTCGTGTCGACGGTCCCAATTTGCCCAATATTTTGGTTCATCTGCAATTTCTTTTACTACATAAGAATGAGTGTAACTGATATTTCCTGTAACACTTCCAACTTTTTTCTCAACCATAAATTCAGCACCCCAAGCAACGGCATCTGATGGAGTGAACATATCACTTACTGTTGGGTTATCAAATCCACTATTATCATCCATAGAAGCTCTATCTTCTTTGTAAACCAACAGATTGTTCATCGTTTTCGCGTAGAATTCTGCAGTAAAATTGTAATTATAGGAAAAATACTCAAATCCCAAAATTGCTTGGTCACCGTATTGCGTTGGAACTGTTTTGTCCTGTGCAATCCATGCATTTATAATTTGGATACTGTATTCATCGTTCATTGTAAAAATATGTTGATAATATCTACCAACAGAAAATGAAAATGCAGAATTATCAGTAACAAGTCTTTTAACTGAAAATCGAGAAGTATTAGTTAACGGTTCTTCAGCCCAATCATAATAATTCCATCTAAATCCAACTTGGAAAACCCACGGATGATAATTTAATTTTTGATTATAATAAATTGCACCATAGATTGGAGTTTGATGGATTTCAGCAATTTCAATTGAGTCATTAAAAGTAGCAAGATAATGAATTTCCAAGTCTTTCAGTTCAACACCGAATTTCAGTTGATTATTGTCAGAAACAAAATAAGTCAAATCGCCTTTTGCAGTTCTATCAACAATGTCATCATCTTCTTTAAGAAAACCGCCCATATCCATATTTATCCAAAATCTAGAATCAGCAATCAAGAAATTGGAAAATAATTTTTCGTTAAATAAATGTCTCCATCTAGCACTAATAGTTCTGTTTCCCCAATTGAATCCCATTAAAATTTCTGGCCAATCAAATTTGTCATCACCACTATAGATACTGAACGAAACTCTGTCATTTTCAGTAAAATCTTGGAAAATATTGCCTTGAAAATCAAAAAAATAATATGGAAATGTGAAATCGATTATTTTGGCATTGTTCATAATTTCAATCATTTTATCAATATAAGTTCTGCGTGCAGTGAGCAGAAATCCACCTTTTCCAATTGGTCCTTCAATCAACGCTTTTGATGAAATTAAACTAATTTCCACACTACCGGCAAATTTTTTGGAGTTTCCATACTTACTGCGGATATCTAAAACTCCTGATAATCGCCCACCATATTGTGCTGGATAAGCACCTTTTACCAGTTCAGCTTCATGGACACCTTCCGTAATAAAGTTGGAGAATACTCCTCCTAGATGTGATGGGTTATAGACTGTAATTCCATCATACAAAATCAAGTTTTGGTCAGTATTTCCACCGCGGATGATAAGTCCACTTGATAGTTCGGATTGAGAACGAATTCCCGGTAACATCTGAATAGTTCGGAATAAATCTGTTTCTCCCATCTGAGGAAGTTTTCTAAGTTTAAGAGGATTTATGGTTATTCGGCTGGTTAAAATTTCTCTCTGAAATTTCTTTTTCTCGGCGGTTACTTCTACAGCTTCTCCTTCAATCATTTTTGACTTGAGTTCTACATCAATCCGTGTATTTTTGTTTGATGTGATGTTTATAGGAATTTCTTTAAATTCGTAGCCAAGATAACTGGTCTGAAGTATGTAATCTCCCTGTTTTACGGAATTTATCACAAAATAACCGTCGGTATTAGCAGCGGTTCCGTAATTTGTATTTTTCAAAAATACATTTGCTCCGATGAGTGCTTCACCGGATTCTGCATCTGTAATAAATCCAGAAATGGTTGTCAGCGATGTGCTGAAACCAAATGTTGCTAAAATTGTAATTAAGAATAATTTCATTCGTTATGATTAATTTTATCGTTTACACAAGTGAAATATTAGGAGGTTATTCATATCTTCTCAAAGTAATTTCCAACTTTGGTGGAAAGAAATGATTCCCGTAACTTTAGAGAGTGATTATTAAGAGAAAATTGGTTGCTTGGTGCTAGGAGCTCGGTGTTAGATATTAGATTTTCACTTTTCACTTTATTATGACAGAAAAAGAAACTATACAATTAACAGGAAATTTACCACCATTGGCAGAGCGGATTCGTCCGCATACGCTTACCGATTTCATTGGGCAATCGTCGTTGCTAAATGAGAATAGTCTGCTTATTCATTCGCTGAAGCAAGGACAGTTATTCTCAATGATTTTTTGGGGACCTCCAGGAACTGGAAAAACTACACTTGCCAAAATCATAGCAAAGGAATCCAAAGCACAATTATTTGCAATTTCTGCTGTTTCTTCCGGAGTGAAAGATGTCCGAAAAATAATTGCAACAGCCAAAGAATCGCTCAAACTTGGCACCACCACATTATTGTTTATTGATGAAATTCATCGGTTCAGCAAATCCCAGCAGGATGCCTTGCTCCATGCAGTTGAGGATGGCTCGATTATTTTGATTGGAGCAACAACAGAAAATCCATCATTTGAAGTAATTTCTCCACTTTTGTCTCGATGCAAAGTCCTAAAACTAAACTCATTCACAGAAACTGAATTACAAAATATTCTACAAAGAGCAATTGTTGAAGATATTGTTCTGTCACAAAAAATGATTAGTTTTGATGATGGGATGGAAAAATTATTAATTCAATCTTCAGGCGGTGATGCACGAAAAATGCTCAACACTTTGGAGTTAACGGTTTCACTCCACAATGAAAGTAAAATCAAAATTACGAAATCTAATTTACAAGAAGCCCTTCAGCAGAAAAATATCATTTATGACAAAACTGGTGATTATCATTACGATACTATTTCTGCGTTCATTAAATCGGTGCGTGGCTCTGATCCTGATGCATCTGTGTATTGGTTGGCGATTATGCTCGAAGCTGGCGAAAAACCGGAATTTATCGCTCGCCGATTAATAATTTTAGCATCCGAAGATATTGGTAACTCCGACCCTTACGCAGTAATGTTGGCAAATTCTGCAATGCAATCTGTCCACAGTGTTGGGATGCCGGAAAGTATGATAATTCTCGGACAAGTTACTACTTATTTAGCAAGTGCGCCAAAGAGCAATGCCGCAAATCAGGCAATCCAGTCTGCAATGGATTTTGTTAAAAAACACGGAGCAGGTTCTGTGCCATTGCATCTGCGAAATGCTCCAACAAAATTGATGAAGGATTTAGATTACGGGAAAGGTTATCAATATCCGCACTCCAAACCTGAACATTTTGTAAAAGAAAAATATTTCCCAGATTCATTTCAATCATCGCCATCGTTTTACAAACCTACCACTCAGGGCAGAGAAAAATTTCTAAAAGAACGACTCATTCATTTATGGAAAGACCGATATAAATGAGATTTGCAATCGTCATATTATTGTTATTAGCTTTTGCATTTTCCACCGAAGATGAACGATTGAGAATTATCAATGCCGAAATTTTAGAAAATACAACAATTGATGACCAATCCATTAGACAATTTCGAGGGAATGTAATCTTTCAACGAGGCGATATGATGTTATATACAGACGAAGCCACACACTATCAAAACCTCGACGAATTTCATTTAACCGGTTCCGTAAAAATGACCGAAAATTTGGATACACTGACTTGCAAGAAACTAAAATATTTTAGCAAGGATATAAATTATCTGAAAGCAATTGACGATGTTCGATTTCGTCAAGATGACCGAATAATATTTTGTGACTCGCTAAATTACTGGACAGACCAAGACTATGGTGTGGCGATGGGAAATGTTAGAATGCATGAAAAAGATAAAAATCTTACAACAGATATTTTCCGATATACTGAAACAGAAGGCTTTAGAGGGATGTCATTTTCTGCAGAAAACAACACAAAATTTCAAGATGGAAACCGAATTATCAGCGCATCAGTAATCAAATATGATGACTATATTCAACAGATGATTTTGGATGAAAATTGCTCGGTTTCCGAAGACGGACAAGAACTATCCGGCACAAGAATAATCATTCAATATGCGGATAGTATTTTGCAGAATATTGCTGTTTCCGAAAACGCCACTGCCTATCACAATTTAAGTGCAAAAATTCGTGCGGAATCAGAATTTCAAAATTTTAGAGATGCGATGAGCAGCACCAAAATGTTTGCTCAATTTACCGACAATGAAATTTCCATATTGCAACTTATTGGTATGGCTGAAACAATTTACAATGTTGTTGATGATTCGCTTTTGATGGGAGTAAATTCTGCAACTGGCGATACAATTACTATTTCGTTTATTGATGAAGAAATGAATAGAATTGAAGTTTTGGGTGGCGCTAGAGGTAAGTTCACTCCAGAAGCAGGGAATGCCAAAGTTGATTCCACAGTTTCATATAGAGCAGAATATCTGGATTATCACATAAACGAGCAACTGACTTATCTAGAAAAAGATGCAGTTGTCAGTTATCAAGATACTAAACTTACTTCGGAATTTATCGAAGCTAATTGGAATACAAATCTACTGACAGCTAAGGCAGATGAAGATATTTTCCCGACAGTAATTTCAGAATCAAACGAACCGATGAGTGGCGATTTTATGGAATTTGATTTGCTTACAAAACACGGTCGAGTGAATCAGGGGAAAACCAAATTTAACAACGGAAATTATTACGGTGATGAAATTTTTAGAGACGAACCTAATATTTACCATGTGGATGAGAGTGTTTACACCACTTGCGATAATGAAAATCCGCATTACTATCTCGGTAGTAACAAAATGAAAATGGTTTCTGGCGACAGAGTTGTTGCCAAACCTTTAGTGTTGTTTATTCAAGATATCCCAATAGTTGGGATTCCATTTGCAGTTTTCCCAAACAAGGGAGGAGGACGAAGAAGTGGCTGGATTATGCCATCTTTTGATGTTGTCAGGGGTTCAACTTTGCTTAGGGGATTAGGGTACTTTTGGGCTCCAAACGATTATTGGGATGCGTTAGTAAAAGCAAATTTCCACGATCAAGCTGGAATTGACTTATATGGAAAAATCCGCTACGAAAAACGATATTCATTTTCGGGTTCATTAAGTTCTACAGTTCATAGAAAAGTTGTGGATTCAGAAATTACTAATATTTTCTCTGAATACAACCAAAGTTGGGATTTGAAATGGCGACATTCACACACAATTGACCCAACACAGAAATTTAGTGTAAATGCAACTTATGTCTCTAGTAGTTCAATGTATCAAGATTATGGTTGGGATCAAAATACTCGCTTAACACAAAAAATTGAATCTAGAGCGAATTACTCTAAAAACTGGCCGGGGACAAAAAATTCTATGTCTGTAAGTTTGTCAGATAGTTATGATTTGATGGCGATAGCAAAACTACCATCGGAAGTTAGTAAAGATTCAGGCGAAGTTTACATTGACAGAACACAAACACTTCCTAGTGTGAATTTTAGACGCGGACAAACCCAGATTTTTGGTAACGGGAAAAAATCTAAATGGTATCATTCAATTTATGCGTCAATGTCGAGCAATTACACAGCAAATAGAAAAATCGGGTTAATTGCAATGAATGACTCAACTTGGAGTAACAATCGGGATTATACTAATAGTGAGAAAATTACTCATTCATTTTCGTTGTCCTCACCTCAAACATTTTTTGGGTGGTTAACGCTTAATCATAGAGTTAGTTTAAAGGAAGAGTGGATTTTCAAATTTCGAGAAGCCGACATCGATGATGAAACTGGATTGTTTGCAAGAGATACAAATAACACTATTTTGTATTCGGAAGTTGAGAAATTTATTCCACGACATACCGGTTCGGCATCAATTTCTACAAGCACCAAATTGTATGGTATATTCCCGATTTCTATTGGAAGTTTAGAAGCATTGAGACATGTTGCATCTCCAAGCATTGGATTATCTTGGAAACCAGATTTTTCCAAACAGATGTTTGGTTATGATTTGGGTTATTTCCAAAAAGATGCAGAAGGCGAATTGTTTGATAAATTCTCTGGCTCTATGATTGGTTCTACATCAAAAACTGAACAACAATCAATAAGCTTGGGACTTAACAATGTTTTTCAAGCAAAAATAAAATCCGGTGATAGCTACAAGAAAATTGATTTTTTAACTTGGTCACTAAATTCTGGATATAACGCAGTTGCTGATAGTTTAAAATTTTCTACAATCCGGTCATCTATTCGCACCAATATCCCCGGTGGATTGAAGCTCGATATTTCAATGACTCACGATCCTTACGCCTTACTACCGGACTCAAGTGGAAATTACAAACGAATGGATGAATTTTTGGAATTCCCAAGAATGACATCAATGAGTGCGTCCACCAGACTAAAACTAAATGGTGGACGGTTTATGGGATTTGCACCAACCGAGCCGGATACATCCGAAAATTTACTGGACGAAATGGAAGATGATTTAATTATCACAGAAGACAATTTTGAACCAATAATTTCTGACGGAAACCTTTGGGAAGCATCTTTGAGTCTGCGATATTCTTTGTCTCAAATAATTAGTGGTGCTGAAATAATAGATAATGAAACCTTTTGGGCAAATCTCGGATTAAATATTCAAGTAACGGAAAATTGGAAATTGCGATATAGCACTCGCTTTGATTTACTCGAAAAGGAAATGGTTAGTCACAGCTTTGATTTTTACAGACCACTACATTGTTGGGAGTTTAGTTTTAGGTGGACTCCATCAGGAGCAGGTCAAGGGTTTTTCTTGAAAATCAACATCAAAAATTCAGATTTAAAAGACATCAAACTTGAATCCCATGGTGGTAAAAGTTTTTGGAGACTTTAGGAAAGCGGGAGTAGTAACAGTCGCAGTAAGCAGTGGCAGTAGGCAGAAAGCGGAATCGATTTTAAAAACAGTTAGAGATGTTTGAAAAATTGATGTGATTTTGGGGTTATGAATTGATTGCAATATATTACTTGAAGGTTTTTCCATCCAGATTTTAGTCGACGCCATTTAGAAAGCAGAGTACAACCATCCTCCAATCTCAATTTTATTGATGAAAGTTTTATACCCATTTCCATCTCAATCTCAATCTTCGCTTAACAAATTGAGAGTTCTATTTTCCTGTTTTATTATTTACAGCCACTAACGGTTAAGGCTATATGTTGTTTTAATGGCTTACAGCAGTTAGCACACGAACTTTTCACGATATGCATCTCTTATTGCTTTGCGGCGTTCTTTATTGGTAGCAATAAAAGGATTGGTATTCCCCTGAATATTTAATGGTGGTGAATATTTCCTTATCATTTCTTCTTCAATGGATTTATATTGGTCACTGAGACAATATTTAATATACACATAATTATCCAGGAATTCATTGAGTTTATCTTGCTGGCTTAGGCATTCGATATCACTATGGTTTGCCATGTATGAATGCCTTAATGTGGACAGAGTACCATTACAAATGTTTACATGTTTTATATTAATTATCCCGAGATGCCACCTAAGCCGTTGCTTCATGTTTTGTGCCTTACCAATATAAACCAACCCAAGTTTTATCTTTCCGTGTTTTTCAAAATTAACTGGACAGACACCTTTTAGTAGTTTCAGGCCTTTTTCATCAACAAAGTGCATATAAACTCCACTTTCCGTGGAATAAGAATCTATGTTATTTCGGATATTTAACGCCGACTCAATTTCTGAAAATACAACCATCTCTTTATCCATTAGCTATACATTTCACCTTTCTTGTAAATTTAAAAGAACCGCAACCCAAATCAGTAGCTAACTGTAAGCCGTGATTATATGGCGTGTGGTAAGAATTTCCATTTACAACATTGCAATGAGTTACCCCTTTAAGCGTGGTATGACCTCCTAACAATGGTGTGGCCGATTGGTTAACCACAGTATAGTAGCCTGTACTGGTGCCACAATAAAATCGAATATATTCTATTTTATTGTGATTGACATAATCCGAAAGAAAGGCTGGGAAATTTAGTGCCCAAAAGCCATTTTTTGATATCGGCATTATCAGATTGTAATCATTTATTAAGGATTCTGGATGTAATGGTCCATAAAGTGCCGACAAAATAAGAAGCTTTGGTTTTCCTTCGATGTTGGTATTATTTCGGATGCATTTGGACAAAGTTGGAAATGCTGTATATAAATTCCCATTATATCTATCAATCGCAGGCATATATTGATCACTATGTTTAATATGCTGAGCTATGTGATCTTTTCTAATATCGACGAGATTCTTGTATGCACTTGGACATATGTATTTTGATAAGGGGTCGCTGTAATTTTTTGGTAAGGGTTTACCACCACTACTTTTTCTTGCACAGCAAGGAATTATCAACAAAGTGTTTTTGTTAATATTATTTACATCCCTATTCATTTTCGTTTTTTTCGATTTTCCCTAGATGCCAAAGCTTGTAGGCCACAGTTGTGGCTCCTTGATTGGTTTTTGCTGGCTTTGGATCACCATCCATATTAAACTCATCTTCAAAGCACTTCTTAACCTCATCCCATAAACCTGTTAGCGATATCCTCTTTGTTTGTTTTGATAAAATATCGATTGCGAGTAGTGAATAGACGCCGTTCTTTGAATGATTTTTCAGCACATCACGAAGCGAGCTGGTCGTATCGTAGCTCATCTTGGCCCCCTGAATTCTTCCAAGTTTATACAATGTCTTTGTTCCGTTCTTCGGGCAGCCCTTTTTGCCGCTGTCTTCACTTGTTCCTTCAAGGTCCGTTTTGTATGTATCCCACCAAGCGTCATTCCATTTCTTACCATCTTTTTCCACTTTTTCGATAGTGCCGTAAACCCAGTCTGTAAGGTCTACTAAATAAAATGTATTGTCTTTTGTTGTTTGTTTATTATTTGTCATATCCCTCCCTATTGTTATTTATAAGCTTTTTGTTTAATTCGTAAAATTCATCAAATTTGCCTTGTTTAAATTTAATACATCTTTTTTGTGATTCCAAATATCTGGTAAAGTTTGCAGTTGGTATTATTTTTCTTGATACACATTTGATTGATATTTTCATAATTGCCTCCTTAAATATGTGTTAACCGTTTTATATAATTCCATGAACCGAAGTATTTTTTGCGCAGGACCTTGATGGAAGTATAATCGGTATTTTTACAATAGTAAACAATTTCAGATGATAATATTTTGTTGTAGCCGGAAAAATCCTCTATAAAACCCGAAATATTTTCATAATTGCCGGTTTCTTCTAACAGTTCTTTTTTATAATTGCTTTCCGCAGTAAAAATCGAAAAGTTTCTGGTTAGTTCAGAAAAGAATTCATTCATCAAGCTATCTTTATATTTGTCTTCTTCATAACCCAAAAATTGTTCAAGCCTGTCATCCTTATTTATATAGGCACCAAAAAAACCTAAACATCCGCTTGGCTCCATAACATATCCATGAACAGGAGTTTCACCATCATATACTTCAATTGCTATCCAGCATATATTATTACTAGGCTCATAAAAGCCGGTTGCCGAAAAAACATTACCAGGTTTTAAGTAAAATTGATATTCCGCCGAATTTAGATTAGAAATTAATACGGGATCAGTATATACTTTTGTAGGTGTCTTTACTTTGTAATATGTATCCAATACTTGGAACTGATAAATATTTCTCCAGTATTGATCTAGTCCATAATCACTGATAACATCAATGGATATGATATTTTTAAATGTAGATAGGATCATAACAATTACAAAGATTGCAAACCATAATATTTTTCTCATCAAACCTATTATTGCATCTATGAAATCACTCATTATGCTTCTCCCCATATATTTGGTTTTTTTGGCTTTTTAATTTTCTTTTCCTGGTTTAATTCTAAAATTGTCCTAATCAAGTTTTGATATTTGTAGTCAGATTCAAGTTCTCTCACTGCTCTGCGGTATTCCCATAAATAAATGACTGATACTAAAATCCAAGTGAAAACAAAACTGCCCAATCCAAAAAAGATTGAAAAGACAAGTCCTGAAAGTAGTGTTTTCCATTGATATCTAAGATATTTCCAATACATAATAAATAGAATAATGAATGGGCACCCTACAAAGTAGGATGCCCAAAATACATTACGCCGCTTTTTTAGGTTTTTGATTCTTTGTATTAAGATTTAGAACTTCATTAAGTTCAACAAACCCTTGAAAAAGTTCCATTTCATCAAGTTCAAATGCGAGTTTATTTAATCCAATTAATTCATCCTTTGTTGGTTTAGCAATTGGTAATCCAAGTTCATTAAGATGCCATTCTCGTACTCTAAAACCATGGGTTGGAAGGTTGCGACTCATAAACTTGGCTAAATCCCAAGCTTTCTCGCCTGACCATCCTTGTATATTCTTCAACACATAATAAGCATAGTATGCTCCCAAGTCTCTGGCGCGGTATAGGTCGCCAAGCTTGTTTACATCTATATTTTTTAATGGTGTCATCGCGTTTTCAACAATGCTTCTTGATGCGTTAATGGATTCAACAATATTCAATTTACTTTTGTCCATTATTTTCGCAGTTGATATATCCATGGCATGTACTCCTCCCTCTATAACGGCTTCGAATGATGCAAGCAAATTTAAAACTGAATCGGACTTAAACCCCATGCCAGCATTGTATGAAGGAGTTTGCACATCGATTGGTCCAAGGTGTCCGAAATCACCACAAATCAGTTTGTCAAATGAAAGAGCTAGAATTGTTCCTGAGCTAAAGACACCCGCAGGAATATACCCAGTGATGTGTTTGGAAAAGTTTCTTAAGTAGAATGCAATGTCGTAAGCTGCGCTAGGACTTCCACCTGAGGTATTTAATATAATATTTAGGTTATCCACCATTTCACAATCAGAAGATAAAAAGTTATCATGAATGGTTTTCAGTGTATTCCGATCCATATTATCATTAAGAAAATAGGTGAGCTGTGTTTGTGGGTTTTTTGTGGTTTGTGTTTTGTGTTTGTTTGTGTTTTGTGTTTTTTTTTGTTTTTTTGTGGTATTCATTTGTGCCTCGATTTATTATTTGTTTGATGATTTGGTTGTTAATGTTGTAAATTTCAATAAACAACAATGGTATAATATAATACTACTACAGTAATATGAACCAAGTAAAAAATGTAGTATGACAATAATATTTAGAATGGAGTAGTAATGGATTTATTAATAGACAAATTATGGAATTTTATTAAGGGGAACGAAGGGAATACCTTTTTTACAAAAACTAAAAAAGATTTTAAATATCTAGTCAATGGTGATAGGCTTGTAATTATTAAACATGGAAAGGAGATATTTACTTTAAGAAAAACCATAGTTATTAACGCATATGCTGAATATTTAGTTAATAAAGTTGAGAAGCCAAGTCAATTTAGTCGATCAATTATGGCACCATCATATTTATGGGCAATGTTTAATCATTATAATCCGATAATTGAAAAAATGGGAGAAAGCTTAGTTGCTACAATATTCCTTTCTGAAAAAGGACTTAATTGTTTAAATGAAATTATAAAGGTTTACAATAATAATATTTCTCAATTTTTTAATTTGTTTTTTGTTGATGAAGATAAGATAAATAATTATATCGAAAATGTTTATGACCATTCAGAAGATATAGAAATTAAAAAAACCATCCGGATCAGCACGAAGGCAAGGAATACTATAAATCAATATTCACAAACATATGGTGTTTCTAGAAATATACTAATTGACTACCTTATTATATCTATTTACAAGTCTGATCATAAAAGAATACAAAATGCGAAAAAAAAATATTCTAAGTTAACTGTCTACTTATCTAAAAATATTGATTCTTTAACTAATACTAGAGAGTTTATTAAAGGAAACGGGGCAAATGAAGATATATTTTCGAGTGATTTCGGGAGAGATATTAATTCTAAAATAAAAAATATGATTCGTGAATTAGAATCAATAAATGAGATTACAGAAAGTAGAATTAATAATTATTCAAATAATAAATCAAATAGAAATGTGTTACTATCTGATAACCCAATCCCTGACAAGATATACAAAAAAATTGAAAACTTAATTGAAAAGCACATCAATAAAATTCCATATCATTGCCATGGCATTCACATAAATGAAAGTTTAATTAAATGTACGCTTGAAATTTTGAATGAAACTGAGAAAAATGAATTACCATTAAATCATAGAAATGCAACTAGATTTAATACACCAGACGGTCTGGATAAAAGAATAAAAATCCGATTAAATTCAGATTTAAGTACTGCAAATATTATTGTTCATGAGCTCTCAAAAATAGGAGTTATTGAAGATGTACTAGTAGAAAATTTTAATACCCATAGATTAGTGAAAGGGGCAAAGCTAAATAACCAATGGCGATGGTAATTAATTTAAAATTCAGCTGTACAACATGTTTCCAAGATTGTTACTCTTTATTCTAAACTTTCGCTAGGTTCTTTCCAACCTCTATTCTCTAAGTTTTTCGTTCTTTCTTCCGTGCAGCAGGGAAGAGTACATTATTCAAAATCAATCTGTAACCGGGTGAATTTCTATGAAGAGATAAATCCGTTGGTGGATCTCCTACATAATGTTGATAATCTTCTGGATCATGTCCACCTAAAAAAGTGTATGTCCCTTTGCCAACATTTCCATGAACATATTTTACAATATCAGTATTTTCAACTTCTGCCATTATTACTACACTTTTCTTTAAAGTTTGACGATTGTAAGCGGTTGTTTGTCCCATAAATCCGTTTATCACCCCAACATGATCTTGAGTTAACATTGTAGGAACTGGGTCCCATTTTGCAGAAAATTCAAATAGCGTAAAATAGTCAGCTTCTGCTCCGTGAGTAACAGGTTTATGGCTTGGCGGAATATCGATTGTAGAATACTCATACACCATCGGATCAGTATAAAGTTGGTAATTCTCAAAAGCAAAAGATCTGTTAAAATCTAATTTTGATTGATAACCTGGGTCAACCGGAGTTCCATCATAAATGGATGCAGTTATATCAACATTTGTAGAAGCTAAAGAAATATCAAATGAGTCCGTTGCCGAACACATTGCAAATAAAAATCCTCCACCAACTGCATACTCTCTTATTTTTAGGGCGACGGCTTTTTTAAGCTCTGGCACTGAAGCAAATCCGTGTTGTTGTGCTGTCATTTCAAAGTCTGCCTTCTGTTTCTGGTACCAAGCGGAATTCTTGTAACTTCTGTGAAATTTACCATATTGTCCAGTAAAATCTTCGTGATGGAGATGAAGCCAGTCATAATCATCCAATTTTCCAATAAGAACTTCGTGATCAAAAACAACATCGTATTCAATTTCTGCATAAGACAAAGCAAGAGTAACTGCATCATCCCAAGGTTGTAAATCTGGCGGAGAATAAACTGCAATATCCGGAGCTTTTTCGAGTAAAACAATATCCATATTATTTTGGTCAATTTCCCCGTAGATACTGCCAAGCTGAGATGCATTAACTGTTTCGTATTTTACATCACGGAGTTTGCATTCTCTTTCAATCATCGGATAGTTATCAACCAAAAACGAGCCACCTCTATAATTCAGTAACCATTCAACATTGATATTTTTTTCCAAAATTAAGAATGCAACTCCATAAGATTTTAGATGGTCGGTTTGAGTAATATCCATTGGTATCAGAATTTTTTGCCCAACCATAATTGACAAAAATGCAATGATAGTGATTGTTTTTTTCATAAGATTAACCTGCTATTTCTCTAAGTCGTTTTCGGACATTATCGTAATAAATACTGTTTGGATAAAGTTCCAAAAATTTTAAGTAAATATCAACAGCTTGTGATAGATTTTGGTAAACATAATCTTGAATTTCAGCTGATAAAATATATCCTTTTTCCAAATAAATATTATCACCTAAAAGTTGATTTAGCAAGTTTACAGCTACATCAAAATCTCCTTGCAGATAATTCAAATAAGCTGATTGATACTTAGCCATATTTGCAATAATATCTTCTTGAGTTTGCTCAATTGATTTTAATTGAGCTATTGCTTCTGTTCGTTTATTTTGGAATACTAAATGTTGGATTCGCACAAATTCATTTAACAAATCCGGCGATGAGTCAAACGACATTAGAAAACTCGATAATTCTGCTAAATCATTAAAATACTCGTTAGCAGTATCAATTTCATCAAACATTTCTGAGAATAAATTCTGCAGTGAATCAATTTTCCCTTGATAGAAATAAACTTGTCCGAGTTTAATTTTAAGTGGAAATTTATATCTTTTCCTGCTTCTAAGTATTAGTTTAGATAGTTTTTCTTCTGTATCAACTAAATTACCGCGTACAATTTGGATATCAGCTAACCGCAAGTTATTATCAAGATGTTTTTGAGATTTTATCAAAGATGGTGAATTTTCTTTGTAGTAATTTTCTGCACCGTCAATATCGCCTAATATTCTAAAGTGAATTTCACCTAATCGGAATGCTGCATCTGCAGTTTTTGAATTCACAAAAAGTGAATCATAGATTGATACTGCTTTCCACAGTGATTTAGAAGCAGATTCGTCCATTCTCAGAAATGGAGTTGAGAAAAATGGATTATCTTTGTAAAAACCAGATAATGGAAGATTCTGTGTTTTCTGAACAGTCATTTTTTCAAGTACTAAACCAATCTGATAAATTGATTGTTCTACTACAATTTTATTGTCTGAAGAATTTAGAATATGCTCAAAAACACTAATTGCTAATGGAAATTCGTTCACCGATATAAATTCTGTTCCGAGTTCAAAAACCATTCCAATTGGAGCAACTGAATTTATTAGAGTATTAAAAGCTACCTCATATTCGCTGTTTTTGAATTGTATATCAGATAAAATAATTTGCGTTTGAGGTATAGAAGATTTTGTAAGATATTTAATTACAGTTTTATTTATTGAAGCACTATTCGGAAATCCAACAATTCTATCTGAAATACTTCTAACTCTAGTGGGGTTCTCGCCGAGGTAGAGTAGATATTCTTCCATTGCTTTGTCATAAGCCATACTTCTTGCAAAATGGCTACCCATTTCTAATGCATAAAAATCACTATCTTGTTTTTGATTTCGATATTTTGCCAAAATACTTGAAGCGTCATCAATTAAGCGATTTCCAATAAGGCGAGGTAAAATTTGTTTAATAATATTTTCGCTTTTTGGATTTTTCTTGATGACAGACCTGAAAATATCCAAGCCCCTTTGTGTTGAATCTGCCAAAAGATATACTTCAGCAAGATCAATAACAGCATTAAAATCGTTAGGTCTATTATTTGTGTATCGAATTGAAATTTCTATTAAAGATTTCCAATCTCTCTGTTGCCTGTAGATATTTTTCAAAGGAGTAAAATAACGAGTCACTCCAGGTTTTTTACGATTGATTTCGAGATACAATTTTTTGGCATCATCAATCAATTTTGCATTTTCGAGAGCTTTTGCTCGATGATATTTCTTCTCAAAAGAATCACTGCTTAATTTTGTTTGTTCTTCACCAATTTTTCGTTTTGAAATAGCGTTTGTTTGAGAAAATGCAAACCCAAATAAAAACAAAGTCGTCAGACCAATAGTAATTAAATTTCTAATCATCATTTGATTCCTGATGTTTTTGGAGTTCTCTGAAATAAATCTTCATCAGTTCTTGATATTCTCGAGAATAACCTTCTTTTAATGCTTCCTCCATTGCTTTCATTAACAAAATTTCTCGTTCTCCAAAATCAGATGGTAATCCGGATGGTCCAGAATAGATAAACTTTTCACCTGTATCGCTTTTCCGTTTTTCTGAATAATCTTTTTGTGTAAGTGATTTTTGACTATCAAGCATTCTTGAGAGTATTTTTTCTTGTCTATCAATAGTTCTCTGATTCACTTGCTTTCGCTTAAAATCCTTAATGACTTCTTCCATTTCTTGTTTTGCTTTCCCTAAGCCACCAGATTCTTCGGAAGGATACTCGCCTAACATCTCTTCTAACGCTTGTTGAAGTTGTTGTTGCTGTTGTTGGAGTCGTTGCATCATTTGTTGCTGAGCCATCATACTCAACTGCATCATTTGCTGAGTCCCTTGGTTGATTTGTTGCTGTTGACCTGACATTTCACCAAGCTGTTCCATAAAACTTTCAAAACCTGAAGCAGAGCCCGATTGTTGCATTTGCTCCATTGAACTAAGTAGTAATTTGGCAGCATCATTGATACCAGACATTGCTTTTTTCTGCTCGTTTAGTGCTGTTCCTGTTTTCTTTTGTTCTAAACTTAAAATTGATTTGTCCATTGACATTCGCGCTCCGCCAATAGCACGATTTAAATCTGGAGTAATATAAAATGTTTTTTTAGAAAGTTCTGAGACTTGCAAAATTAACTGGTTTGTTTGCCTACGAATCGCATCTTGTTCATACGCCGTTTGCGCAAGTTTTGGACTGTTCGCACGGATGCCCTTTGATTCTTTTTTAAGTTTTTCCTGCCGTTTGGATATTGATAGAGCATTATGCAATACTTTTTGAAAATCACGCATCATTTCGCCTATCGATTCTTTCTGAAAAGCTGATTGTATGCTTTTTGCTTGAGATAGCATTTGCTCCAAGTTTTCCTTAGCTTGTGAAGCAGATTGTTCGGAGTTTTGTGAATCATTCTCTTGCATAGATTTTCTGGCATCAGTTAAATTTTCACTTGTTTCTTCTGAAAGTTTACTCTCTTTTAAATCTTCTAGTTTTTCTGAAGTTGATGGCGATACATTCTCCATTGTTGTCTGAGCATCTTTCATCGCATCTTGAAGATTAGAGAAATTTTCTTCCTGCCGTCTTTCTCTTGAAGCTAAATCAGATAATTCGGAATCTTCCTTATCACGCAGTTCGTCAACAATTTCAGTTTGTTCTTCTAGCATTTCTTCTAATCGTTTGACAATTTCATCCATTTTTTGTTCAGCCATTGCCATTTCAAACATCTCAAGAAAACGATCAAGTTGTTCCTCAAATTCTTCAATATTAAATTCAAAATCTTCAAGTGCTTCTAACATTTTCTCAGGATCTAGTTCTTCCATTGCTTCTCGTAGTTTTTCCATAGCTTCCATTAATTCGGGTGTCATAATGGATTCTAGCATTTCTTGAAGTTTTGAGAATTTTTCTTGCAAATCATCGCTAACTAAATCATTTTTTTCCGACAGTTCAGAAATTAGCTCTAGTTGTTCTTGGATTTGTTGAACTTGAGACAAAACATCCTCCATTTTGTCTAGAGTTTCTTGAGTTTTTTGGGTTTGTTCCCAGTTTACATCTTCTGCTTTTAGCATTTCAAGTTGTAAATCTTCAACCATTTCCTCTATATCTTCAAGAGTCATTAAAATTTCTTCAGTTTCTTCTGTTGTGAAATTTTCCTCTTCTTCTAATTGTTCAAACAAATCTTCCATTGAGGGATATCGAGCAATAAATAGCGGAGAAATTGTTACAGAAGGTCCGCTAAATGAATTATTATCAGCTAAATGAATTCGAAAATGTAGCTCATCTTCCCAATCCAATCGTAGATTTTTCAAATCCCAAGAATGGAAAATTTGCTGAGTTCGTGCAGATTTCATCATTTCTGGGATATTATGTAAATACAAATTTGTATCAACTGAAAGATATGAAGGATGTTGAATTTGATATTCAATATTCATAGATGAAAAACCATAATCATCACTCATCAGCATATTGAAATATATTAACATTGATTCATCTAGAGTAATTTCTTTATCAGGAGAAGTAACAAAGAGTTCGGGCGGGGAATCGGGAATTGTAATTATTCGATATTGTGGAGGATTTTGATTTACTACATTGTTTAAATCCATACATTGAATTGTAAGTATTTCATCCTTAATTAGTGTAAAATAGCCATTTAATTGTTTATTTGATACTGTCAATTCAAGACTCTCAAAACCAGTTTCGATAAATGCACTAGAGAGTATTTTGTTTGCATCAGCATTAATAGAAATTCTGCTACCTTCAATAGCCATTATTTCAGTAATATTTCCAGGATGAGTTTTGATATCCTCACCTGTATAATCTGGTGGAATAATTGTAAATTCTATATTTCCGATAATAGGTCTGTCAGTAACAAAAATTGTATCTACTGTAGATTTAATTGTATCCCACGGAGTTAACCAAGATGACGAAACTACTTCACCCCAATATCTAGTATCGCCTTGTACATTTTCAAAAGTGAAATTGTAAAAATCATTTTTCTTAGGGATGGTAATATGTCGTTGTTTTTCTTTAGAAGTCCAATTTAGTATTATTGAATCTGGCAAATCTCCAATCCCAGTAATGGCGATAGATGCAGAATCACCACCAATAATATTTATATCTCCAGATATTGACTCTAAATGGAATGGAAGCGGAATTGGGAATTCTGTTTTTGGATGTAGAATACGGTAACCAGATTGAATAAATGTGTTATGAAAAACTATAAATAAAACCAAAATTACGCCCAAAAATATTCCGGTATTTATCAATAATTTATTTGATAATTTTTCTTTAGTTTGTTTAGCAGAAATTGATTCTATTTGTTCATTTGTTTTATCAATTGCAACTTGAGCCAGGTCATTTTGTTTTTGTTGATTTAATAGCGTTTTCTCTAGTTGCAATGTGTTGAGTAGTCTATCAGCAATATGCGGTAGTTTTATGCCAGCCCATTTTGCGATTTCTTCATCTGAACTATTGTTAAATAATCCGTTCTTGTTAATGAACCATCTAATTAAAAGGTATAACAATCCTGTTGAAAGTGTACAGCAAAGAGAGACAAACAAATTTTCTCTTATAGGTTGACTGAAATAAAATATTGACTCAAGACTTAGAAAAAAGAATAATAAAGAAAGAAAAATGAATCTGAAATATGTTATGCCTTTCAACAGAGCAAAATTAGCTCGCTGTTTTCTTAATAGGTGAATAAACTTTTGGATTTTGGTCATGTATAAAATCTAAATTATCTACTTAAAGCAGTTACTATGATATTAGTTCCCATTTCTAGAGCGGATCTGCGGATTCCATGAGGATCGTTATGGACATTAGCATCTTCCCAGCCATCTCCAAGATCGCATTCATAAGTGTATAAAACCACAAGTTTGCCATCGTGAAACAATCCCAAAGCCTGTGGTCGATTGTTATCGTGTTGATGGATTTTGGGTAATCCATTTGTGAACTCAAAAAGAACATGGAAAATTTCGTGATCGGTGGGTAACTCTACCCAATCTTTGTCTGGGAAAACTTTTTTCATTTCTCTACGGAAAGCTTGGTCCATACCATAATTATCATCAGCGTGCAGAAAAGCACCGTTCATTAAATGCTCTCGTAAAATTTGTGCTTCTTTATCCGAAAATTTAATATTGCCGTGCCCTGTTATGTAGAGATATGGACTTTCATAGAATACATCATCTCCAATTTTTGCTCTCTTTTCAACAGGATTAACAGCAATGTTTGTATGTGTAGAAACGAATTCTAATAGATTTGGTAATGAGCTCGGATCTGCGTACCAATCTCCACCACCACTATAGTGAATTCTAGTAATAGAAAAAGCACCTGGTTGAGGTTTATCCTGTGCATTTAACACCGCAAATAAACCAACAATTGTAATCAAATATTTTAAAATATGCTTCATAATAGACGGATAACTTACAGAATTATTAGTAAAATGTCGAAAGTAATAAAGTTTATAAAGTTAGAATATAATTGAAAACAGTAGCAGTAAGCAGTAGCATTAAGCAGTGGCAGTATTCAAGAGATAAAACTAATAATAGGAATTTGGTAGTAGTTTAGAATGTTTGTATTTTATAGCAGTAAACTGCACAAAATATAAAGAGTATGAGTACTATGATAAACACCTTATTGCGAACTTGTCTAATTCTTGTAATGATTAACACTATTTTCATAAATGCACAAGATAAAATTGCTGTTGTACAATTTGCCCCTAGTGGAGTAGATGAAACTACAGCTTCCAATATCACATCACGATTTTCGTTTGAGTTATCCAGAACTAAACGATTTGATATTGTTGAAAGAGAAATGATGAATAAAATTATAGACGAACAAAAATTCCAAAAATCTGGTTGTGTAGCTGATGAGTGTGCTGTAGAAATTGGTCAAATGATTGGAGTTCGGCAGATTGTTGCTGGAAGCATAAGCAAAATTGAGGATTTCTATTCACTCAGTATTCGGTTGATTGATGTTGAGTCTGGTGAAATTTTGTACCAGGATATGGATGATTACCAAGGTAGTGTCAAAGATTTTATACAAATCACTATTAAAAATATGGCGTTAAGAATGGCGGCAGAAGCTTCTGGTGACGATGGAGCAACAGAACAAACAGACGGTACAATTTCTTCAACAAAAACTGGCTCGGTTGTTTTTAATATAAACCAAAATAATGTTGCAATTTTTATAGATGGACGATATTCAAGTCGGAGTTCTGGTAATATTATATCATTATCTCTTTCAGAAGGGCAACATTCAATAAAATTTTCATTAAGCGGATTTTCCGATTGGGAAAAAGGAATCAATGTCCTTGCTGATGAGCAAATGTCGTATGATGTTGAATTGCTATCTGGAATTACGAAAACCGCAGAAGCATCCACAGGAATTTTATTAGTGCATTCTGAACCACAAAATGCAACTGTTTTTGTAGATGGTGTAGAAAAAGGGAAGACGCTACTACAGATTACGGACATTGGCGTTGGTGAGCATACAATTAAAGTGGTGAAAAATTTGTATTATGATTATACCGAAATCGTTAAAATTCAACCCGATGCGATTAGTGAGACCCGTGCAGAACTTAAACCTAATTTTGGGAACTTATCAATTAAATCTAATCCTACTGGAGCAGTTGTAATGATAAATGGACAAATCAAGGGAAAAACACCGTATCAAATTGATATGCTAAAATCTGGTTCGTACAATATCAGTATTTCTAAAGATTTATATCATTCACACGACGAAAAATTTATTATTGTTGACCGTAGTGAAAATGTAAGGGATATTAGTTTAATACCTGCGTTTGGTAAATTGATTGTAACTACTAAACCCAATGGTGCAAAAATTAAATTGGACGGACAGAAAAAAGGAGTAACTCCGTTTGAATTGGATGAATTGCCATCTGGGAGTTATCATTTAACTGTTTCAAAAGAACTATTTCAAACGATTGATAAAGATATTATAATTGAAGATGGCCAAACTGAAAAATTGGATTTTGAGTTAGAAGCTCGCTCAGGTTTACTTAATATCACTGGGCAACCCAAAGGTGCAATTATTTATGCTAATGGAAATAAAATTGGAGAAATCCCTCTTACAAACTATCGGATTGCTGAAGGGATGGTTGCACTGAAAGTGGAATCCAAAGATTATCATTCTAAAACTGAATTTATACAAGTTCAGCGAAAGCAAACTTACAACCAAACTTTTGGACTAGAAAGACACTCTGGTAAACTTATTGTAATTACTGAACCTCCTCAAGCAGATGTAGTTTTGGATGAAAAACCAAAAGGTAAAACGCCAAAGATACTCAATGGTATTCCAACTGGAGTTCATACTATTAAGGTAACTCATCCGGAGTTTTTGAGCCAGACACAAAAATTTAGTTTATCTTTAGATGAAAAGAAAGAATTTCGTTTTAAACTGATGACCTATGAAGGAAGTATTCAGGAAGATATTGATAATTCAATTAAAAAGCGCAATCGATATTTTTGGAGTGCGATTACGACGGTAGTTATTGCAGGTGGACTTCAATTGTTTTCGGATTATAGTTTAGAACAATATCCGACAGCTGATGAAAATACAGATTCTACTTATCGAAATGCTCAATTAGGTGAAGTGGGTGCTAAAGCAATGTTAGGAGTTGCAGGGGTATTGATGATACCTACACTAAAGTATACTTTTGATATTGGTAAATTGAGTAAGAAATTGGAAAAGTGATAAATTAGGACGAAGATAAACACAGATTAGATGAAAAAAACTATATCAGTGAAGATCAGTGTAATAAAAGGAGAGAAATGAAAATAATATTTTTAACAAGTATTTTGATTATATTTGGATTTACACAAGAAATTGCACCACAATTTTATTTGCCAACACTTGATGAAAATCACTTTTTCGCTAGCGAAGTCTATGGTGCAAAAGCCGAAGCACCAACTGTAACGGTCATCAGTTTTTTTGCATCGTGGTGTGCGCCGTGCCAAAAAGAAATAAAGGCATTGGATAGTCTATCTGTAAAATTCCCAGATATAGCATTTTATTTGGTGAATTATAAAGAAAAAAAGGATATTGTAAAAAAATGGATTAGTAAAATGCAAACAGATATACCAATTTTATTAGATAATTATGGTTTGGTTTCAAAGAAGTTTAAAGTAGCAATAACAGATGAAAATGGTAAGTTAAATATAAATCTACCTACAATTTTTGTAATAAACAAAAAAGGTGAAATTATTTATTCTCATACTGGATATGATGATAAAGATGCAAAGATTTTGAGTAATTTATTAGAAAATTTGTAATGTATAGAATCAGAATTAGGATACTCCGGATTACCCCGCAGGGCGGGACAGGCAGGATGAAAAAGTTAAAAAAACAACGAACTGACGAACGGACGAAATTAAACAAGTACGCAACTTCGGCTTGTCCGACAATGTTTTTCAGGTGGGCGTTTTCGTTGCGGATCTTAAAACAATTCGTGCAATTAGCGGTTATTTTTAACTTCGTTTATTCGGTGTTTTCGTTGTGAACAGTAAAACAATTAGCGTAATTCGCGGTTATTTTTAACTTCGTTTGTTCGGCGTTTTCGTTGTGAATAAAAACAATTCGCGTAATTAGCGGTTTAAAAAGGGAAAAATATGAAAAATAATAATAAATCTTCAATCATAAATTTACGATTTTATAAAATTGGTATAATTTGTGGTTTGCTATTTTTTGCAAATACTTGCACAGAATTCCCACACACAAACCCATTTGACTCAGAGTGCGATGTGGATTGGTCTCCAATAAATTTACAAGCTGAGGCATTAAACGATAGTGAGGTGTTATTAGAGTGGGAGCAGGTAGAAGAGAATATTACAGGATTTAAACTAGAACGAAAAACGGATAGCGGTAGTTTTACTGAGATAACAAAAATTGTAGTTACCAGAGGTAATATTAAACCCGACCAAAAGCAATATACCGATACTAACCTCGAATACGGACAGAGTTATAGCTACCGTGTTTTTGGCTATACAAGTAACGGACATACATCAGATTATTCAGATACAACAACAATACTATTCTATAACGATTGTAATAATAATTTTATGGGAAGTGCTATAATAGATGATTGTGGTGTTTGCTCAGAAGGCAATACAGGCCACGAAGTGAATAGTGACAAAGATTGCAACGGAGACTGTTTTGGCGAAGCAGTCATTAACGCTTGCGATTGTTGTGTTGGTGGCAATACAGGATTAGCAGAAGATTATTGTACAATGACAGACCAAGACGGCAATATTTACGAAACCGTGCAAATTGGCAACCAGACCTGGATGGCGGAGAACCTAAAAGTAACCCATTACCGCAATGGTGATGCAATTCCAACAGGTTATAGTAATTCAGAATGGACTAATCTCTCAACAGGTGCTTATACTGTTTATGACAATAATGAGAGCAATGCAGATACTTATGGTTATTTATATAATTGGTATGCGATGAATGACAGCAGAAACATAGCCCCGGATGGTTGGCATATACCCACGGATGAAGAGTGGATGGAATTAGAGATGGCACTTGGAATGAGCGAAAGCGAAGCCAATAGTACGGGATGGCGAGGTACCGACCAAGGCAGCCAACTTGCAGGCAGAGCAGACTTATGGAATAATGGAGACCTTGAAAACAACTCAAACTTTGGAACGAGTGGTTTTAACGCCCTTCC
>JACKQG010000251.1_pt1 | contig 78637 bp, 75 predicted proteins | sample 8237621 | NCBI WGS metagenome assembly JACKQG01 (sample SAMN15677084, study PRJNA649215) | marine metagenome | biome: marine; feature: Black Sea; material: saline water; isolation source: suspended particulate matter (SPM) from the Black Sea western gyre | collected 2013-06-09/2013-06-10 | depth...
AGGCAATATCAATTCCGGATGTCCATAATAAATATTCTCGCCACTCTTCAGTGGTGCAGAGAATTACATCAATTTCTTTCGGGTCAATATCACATTTGCTCAAACAATCTTTCGCCGCATAAACAGCCATTTGATTGGGGTGAATGTTCGGATCGCTAATATGTTTTTGATGAATCCCCAACTTATCCCGAACCACCCATTCCGGCAGACCACTTTGTTCAGCAATTTCTGCCGATGTCATAACCGTATCCGGCAAATACATCCCTAAACTCACAATACCAACTGATTCATGGTTACTCATGAAACCATTTTCCGTAATTCTGTTTTTAAAATTTTTCCCGCACCTGAAATGGGCATTTCTTCCAATATTTCCACAGATTTCGGGACTTTATATTTTGCTAAATTATCTTTTAAATATTGGAGTATATCATTTTCATCATCTTGTTTGCCGGGTTTTAACGTAATAAATGCTTTTCCCACATCGCCCCATTTTTCATCATTCACGCCGATTACAGAACACATAGCAACGGATTCATGTGCATAAAGTACTTTTTCAATTTCTGCCGGAAACACATTTTCCCCGCCGCTGATAAACATATCTTTTAATCTTTCTACAATGAAGAAATATCCTTCTTCATCTTTATAAGCTAAATCGCCGGTATGAAAATAACCGTCGTCTTCTAATACAGCTTCGGTGGCACTTGGATTTTCAAAATAACCACTCATCACAGACGGACCACGCAACAGTAATTCACCTGTTTCGTTTGATAATACCTGTTCTTTTGTTTCAATATTTTCGATTTTTGCATCTACGAAAAAATTGGGTTTGCCGATAGAGCCGGCTTTTTGTTCTGAATCTTTCACCGACAATGAAAATACGCTGGGACCAAATTCCGTTAAGCCAAATCCCTGTCTGAATACAACGCCTTTCTCCTGGTTGTATTGTTGCATAAGCGGCACGGGCATGGGCGCTCCACCGCTCATACAATACCGTAGTGACGATAAATCAGATGATGCCCAATTGTCTGCATTAATGAGCATCTGAAACATGGTGGGAACTCCGGCAAATATTGAAATATTTTCTTCTTCAATTATGTGTAAAATTTGTTCAGGGTCAAATGATTTTGTCTGTACAATGGTCCCGCCCAAAATCAGCATGGGAATAGTAAAGGCAAATAATCCACCGGCATGAAAAAGGGGAAACACATTCAAATATTTATCCGTCCCAAGAATATCCGCCAGCAAATTATTCATGGTATTCCACATCACTTGCTTATGTGAAATTTTCGCTGCTTTTGGCAAACCTGTGGTACCGCCGGTAAATAATAAAACAGCCGTATCATTTTCAGTTAAACTTTCACATGTTACCGGTTTTTCATTTCCTTGTGTGATGATATGTTCATATGAGTTTCCAGAACCCGTGAGTGGAATTAAACTGGGACTATCCTTTTTTTCGGAGAGATAATTAGCAATTGTTTCTGGTTCTGCTTCCGTGCTGTAAAATATTATTTTTGGTGTCGTCTTCTGAATGAGTTCATGGATTTCCTTCGGGTGAAGCCGCCAATTAAACGGCACCAAGATTGCTCCCAATTTCCCACAGGCAAAAAAAGCATCATAAAAATGCATACCGTCCAGAGCAATCATACCCACTCTATCCCCTTTTTGGATACCTTGACTTTTCAACCAATTTGCTAATCGGTTCGCACGAATATTCATCTCCTGAAAAGTAAATCGAGTTGGCGGTTCATTTCCCAAATCAATCATTGCTTCACCATCGGGAGTATAGACACATCGTCTGTCTAAATAATCACCGATATACATTATCAATCTCCATCATTGCATTTTGCGTGAAAAATTCTCTTAACTCCAGGTTGAATTCATCTGCATGTTCCATGAAAAACATGTGCTTTCCATCCATCATAATTTTTGTGCTTCCGCGAATTAATTCGTGAAGTTTTTGAACGTCCTTCGGGGGGACCATTTCATCATCTTTTCCGCCCAGAATAAGGGTGGACGTTCCGTTTATCTTTTGTAAATCGGCCCCCGGGTAAGCGGTACCTGCCAGCAATTGGCGATAATAAGCAAATTCCGGTTGTGGGTAACGAATCCGCCATTGGGTAATAGCCTCAATTTCTTCAGAATGAGACTCCATAAAATCTTCAGTAAAATTTAATGAATATGCATCCATCATTCGTTCATCCCGAGTCTTGCCCCGAAGTCGAATCATTCGACTCAACGTCTCTCCGTCGGGTCCAACTTGATTCATTCCACCGGCAGCTGTGCAAACTAATACAAGAGATTGCACTTTTTCCGGGTGAGCACAGGCAAAAGATTGAGCCACAAATCCGCCCATAGAAACTCCCACCACATGAAAACGGTCAAGTAATAATTCTTCCATCAGGCGATTTAAATCGTCCGAAAATTGTTCAATTGTATAACGATGGTCCGGTTTATCTGATTGTCCGGATCCCCGTAGATGGGGCATAATAAGACGATACTCATTAGACTGTATCAAACTTTTTTGCCAAAGCCAACTACCGGCACCTAATCCCGGGACCATCAAAATCGGTTCGCCTTCACCTATTTCTTCCACAAAAAGCCGGATGCCATTTATATCATATAAGTCTGACTTTAATTCATATGTTTCACGGATTGACATTTTACTCAATGATTCCTTTGGTTGTTAATTCGTCCACATCAGGTAAAAACGATTCTTTATCCTTCCAGTCTTTCAAAAATGAATTGTATGAATCCATAGACGCTTTGTGGAATTCATGCATGGAAATAAACCGTTCACATATTTTCTTAATTTTACTTTTTTCTTCTCCATTTGCTGATTGATATTTTTTCAAATAACCGGATAAATATCGTTTTGAAATATCCAGATTATCTTTGAATTGAGCAGCAAGGTTGGTTCCCGCTTGATGGAATACACCTGTGGATATGGTAAAGTGATGTTTTCGATTCCCTTTGATCCAAACCCGTTTAACCAAACCATGGTTTTCAAGCCTTTTTAAAACATCATTCACTGGTGTTCGGGTGACGGATAAGGCTTCAGCAATCCGGTCAATGGTCATGGGATCTACTTCGGTAAGCATCAAACCGATGACACGCCCCATGAGATCGCTGTGACCGAAGCGCTTATAGCCTAATCCGAATTCTTCTATTAATGAATATTGTATGTCATCCATAATCTATTTTATAAATCTTTTTGGTAAAAGCATTGTAGCGTAATTCTCATTGCTGTTTTTTCGCCCATAAATAGCTAGTGATATAAGTAGGGATTATAATTAAATAAAGTATAAAAATTGATAGCATTCTCTGGAATGAAATATGATTCGAATTAACCGCTAAAACGGCAAACACTGTCAAAAGAGTAATTACCGGGAAAACGGTGATTAGTAAAATATCCACTCGTTCGACAGGTTTTTTTTGAGCCCAAAACAGCAACACCGTCCATCCGGCAACCAATGTTCCACCAATTCTCGATACATATAAATATGCATCAGATATTTCAAACGGACGCGGATTCAGGATTATTTCGGCAAATCTTGGAGAAAATAAAAGCAATGCAGATATTGCATCAGCAACAATCCCAATCCAGTAAGATGCCATTAATAGGTTTTTCATTTCAAGTGACCCCACAAACTCATTCTGTAAAATACTGGATGGTGTTGGTAGTTGGCATACCATAAAAATGTTTTCACTGAAAGATTAAGGAGCACGTTTAATTCTAATTGTTTCATAAGCGATCCATAGATATGTTGCAAGTAATATTGTTACCATGAAAATTAGTCCTAACTTTACAAAAGACCAGAAAAGAATGCCTCCCAGCAAGAAGATTACGATTAACGAGCGTTTAGTTACCCACCTCTCCTGAAGGGCTCTTTGAGCAATAACAATGTTTACGGGTATATATAACAAAATAGCCGTAATTAAACCGGGACTGAAGTCTTGAAACACAATAGTTCCACCGGTATGAAAAATCATATTGTTCACTTGAGTTGCCATTAAAAACAGGATTACCGACTTTGCACTGGCTTTGTTTTCCACGATGAAATGCAGGATAATATACACCAATGTTATTGCCATGAGAATGACTAGCATCAGTTCTGTTGAAGGGAGTTTGTTATCAGGGAAATATAGAGAACGCCACTCTCTAAAATTAAAAATTATGGATTCCTCAAAGTGATGAAATGCGTAAGCAAGGGGCGCAAAGAGTAAACTGATTTTAAAGGTGATTTTATTCATCTATTGTATCCATTTTACGATATATCTAATCCTTGATATGTTTTTCTATTCATAAACTATCAATTTCTAATTAGTCAAGAATTCAATAATGTCTTTATGAAAAGTATCATAATCTTCCACAAAAAACTGATGTTCCAATCCTTCATAAATTTTCAACGAACTGTTGGGAATTTTTTTATGCATATTTTCTGCATTTATTACTGGTACTAAAATATCTTCTCGACCGTGCCCAATAAATGTTGGAACAGTAATGTTATGAATTCTGTCAGATGCATCAAACTTCGGGCCTATGGCTGCTTGGGCATCATAGCCGGCTTTTGATTGGGGGTTTTGCAGGCGTAAATCAATCAAGTGTTCAACACGATTTGTATCATTCATAAAATTATCTGTATAGGCCATGGTTAATCGATCTCGAATCACATCACGTGGAGCACCTTCCGGTGCTTTCAGGAGTTTCATCAAAGTTTTCATACTCATAGCAACGTGCTCTTTTCCCCCGGCAGTAGTGGACAGGAGTACCAATTTCTCTACTTTTTCCGGATGACGAATGGCCATTTCCATTGCCATAAAACCACCCATGGATGCACCCAGAAAACTGGCTTTCTTAATACCAAGGGCATCCATCAGCCCATTTAAATCATCCATCATCATATCAATCGTATAGGGTCCTTCGGGTACGTCGGAATGCCCTACGCCCCGATTATCATAGACAATTGTTGTAAAATGTTGAGACATTGAAGAAATATTTTCTTCGTACAACCACGTTTCCACCCCAAGACCTTCAATGAGAATTAGATAGGGTCCGCTTCCCTTTTTTTCATAATAAATATCAATCCCATTCACATTTACTGTTTCACCGGGATACAGTGATTTGTCAAAATATGCGGTGGTTTTTTCCACTGGTTTTGGTGCAGGTTTAGGCCCGCATCCAGAAAATAATCCAACAATAATCGCAAGAAATAAAAGAGGATATTTTTTCATTTACTCTCCGTGAATGGTCCTTTTGACGGAATTATCTTTTTTTACAGTTATTTCCGTTAAATAGAATATAGGTAACTATGATCCCAAGGAGCAAGAATTATTATAAATACTAAAAAACCCCTAAAAGGGGTTTTAATTATAGTGAATCAATAAATGTAGAGTCTGGTTCCGGCGGGGGTGGTACTTCTCCCCAATGGGTGGGTGATGTGTTCAATTGAAAACTTATATTTTCACCTGTGTGATATACTTCAATTTCTCCTCCGAATCGAATATTACTCGATGACCATTCCGCATTAGACCGACCGACTATTGCATTCGCGAGTGGTTCGCCGTTATAATCCTTTAAAACCAGATGAGTACCGGTGGTATCACCCACATTAAACTTATCCCATTTGCCAGCATTTTTAGATACGAGAGATGTTCGTTTTACATTTAAAACTGTTTCAAAAAAACGATCCATCGTATTGGACTTTACCTGAAGTGTATCATGTCCATCAATGGCCCAACTTTCACCATTGAACAAAAGAGAAATTGAATCATCCCCCTGAGAAATGTTGATTTGAAATACGTCTTCTCGATTTATATCAAACACTTGATCGCTTTTAGAAGTCAATTGATTTTGCTGGATTTGATTTATCCCAAACAAAACCACCATTACGCCAAAAGAAATCAAAAGCCATTTCATATTATTACCCATAAAGTTCCTCCAGTACACTACTGCGCTTTTTTTGCGCCCGCATCCGAATTAACCCAAACCCAACAATGAGAAAAGACGGCAATACTATATTTACCCACTTCCAAGTTCTTTTCGATTCATCCGATATTTCTTCCAACGGTCGGGAAGTGATTTCGCGAGATCGAAGTACAATTAGATCTCTGTCACCGACAAGATAATCAACTGAATTCATCATAAATATATGATTTTCCGGGGATCGACCGCCACCTTGGTCTAACAAAAATTCTGAATCACTTACTATGACGATTTGGCTCATCAACCCATTTTCATCTACTTTTTCTGATCGTGCGCCCAGTATCTTTTCTGGTTGATTAAACATCCTTAGAAATGGATTCTGCTGAGGATCGGGATTAAGATTAAAATTGTCTCTCATTTCTCCTGAATGATCAGAAGAAAATAATAATGGAATAAAATTTACTTTATCGTCCAAGGATGAGTCCGGTTGGATTTCACTTGAAAAAATCAATTGGAGCTGCTCCAAGCCAGCCACCAAGGGCTCATTTTGGTTAAAGTTTCTCACCACAGGTAGGAGTGGATATTCCATGGGCACATTCATCCGAATTGGGCCCATTTGCTGCTGAACACTCACACGGCCACAAACCTGATCTGTGACTAAATTTTCAACTATTTTAAAACCATAGGGTTCAACAATTGAAAATATATTAGACTGAATTACGAATGCTTGTTGAATCTGGAGGTTAGTTTTCACGCGATTCTGAGCTAAAAATAAGTTGCCACCCCGGCTTAAATAGGATTGCAAATGCATTACTTCATCTAATGATAGAGAATCGGAAACACCATTCATTAGCAATACACCAATTTCCATAGGAACTTCATCCGAAAGGCTTACTGTTTGAACATTATAGCGCTGGCGCAACACATTCTGGATATTTTGTGTTTGGCTTTCCTGCCCTTCTATCTGTGCGATACCCACTGTTGGTTTATGGGTTTCAACCAGTTTCTTTATCCGTGTTGTAATTTCATATTCCAATCCAGTCGTGGTTTGTATCACAGGGATAACTTCTTTTTTATCTTCGTAAAGCAACACCATTCCCATGAGGACCCGCTTTACCTCCATTTTATCATTTTCAACCACTTGCATCTGAACTGGCATAACACCCGCTTTTTGGGCTTCCTGCTCAATATCTTTACCATCCTCCGGTCGGAAAAATTCAAAACGGATATTTCCATCAGACAGGGCTTCATACTCTTCCAGGATATCCTGAAGATATCGGCGATTATTGGCATATTCCCCTGGTAAATCATCAGAGAAATACACTTTCATAGCCAATAAATCATCCACTTGATCTACCACCGATTCGCTTGAAATAGATAAGGAATACATATCATTATCCGTTAAATCCCAGCGAAAGAAATGGTTTTTTGAAATGCCATTTAATAAAAATAAAATAACAACTAAAAGTATTCCTGGAACAATGACTGATTTTTTGAAATCCATATTATTAAACTTTATCATAATTTATTTCCACCTCCGCACTTCTATGGTTTGAATTGTCATAAAGATGAAAAATCCAATCATAGAGAAAAAATAGATCAAATTCCTTGAATCAATTACCCCCCGAGAGATATTCGATAAATGATAATCCACTGCTAAAAACTGAACAAGTCCCGCTATAGAATGGGGCACAAATATTAATGTTTTATCCAACATATAAAATACAAGCACCACAAATACACCAATGATAAAAGCAACAACCTGGTTTTCTGTAACACTACTGGCATAGGTACCAATTGCCGTAAATGTTGCTCCCATAAGTGCCAACCCTAAATATCCACTGAAAATTGCACCTATATCCACATTGGTTCCCACTGCTATGAGGGTAAAGAAATGAATAGATGTGGCTGCCAATCCCAAAAGAATCAGACTAAATCCAGCCAGAATTTTCCCCAGAACAAATTCATGGGTATTCAAAGGTAATGTTGAAATTATTTCCATTGTTCCCATATTGTTCTCCCGGGCAATAAGTCCCATGGAAACAGCCGGAATAAAGAAAAGATATACCAGCGGCACAATGTCAAACAATGTACGTAAATCAGACTGTCCAAAAAGGAAAAATGTATTTGTAAAGAAATATCCATTAACCACCGCGAATATCACCAGAAAAATATAAGCCATGGGACTATTAAAAAATCCCAACATTTCTCTGCGAAAAACCATTCTTATATTAAGCATTGATACCCCCATCCGTTGTTAGGTCCCTGAAAATATCTTCTAGGTTTGTTGTATGAGGTGTCATCTTCAATATGGCCCAATGATTGTCCACTGCATAACGGAATAATTCCTCACGGGGATCCTGCCCTTTATCATATTCAAATTGAACCTGACTAACACCCTTGGATTCTTCCATTGAAATAAATTTTACACTGGGTAGTTTTGCCTGAATATGTTCAATCGATTCCACCACAGCACCTTTGATTTCCATATTCAAAAGCACATTCCCCATAAAATTGCTCATGAGTTCATCACTGGTTCCATTGGCTACAATTTCACCTTCATGAATAATCATGATTCGATCAACGGTCGCCTGGATTTCCTGAAGGATATGGCTGGACATAAATACCAGTTTTTCTTTCCCCAATTTTTTAATCAATCTCCGAATTTCAACAATCTGATTGGGATCCAACCCAGTAACCGGTTCATCTAAAATCAATATTTTTGGATCGTGAATCATGGCAGCAGCTAAACCAATTCGTTGTTTATATCCTTTGGAGCACTCTGATATGGTTTTATGAATGACACCGTTTAATCCACATTGCTCTACAACTCTTGCTAAAGCGTTTTTGAATTCACGACCTATAATATTTCGAACCCCTGCCAGAAATTCAAAATATTCATAAACGCGCATTTCTGTATAAAGTGGATTCAGTTCAGGCAAATAGCCAATCTGTTTCTGAATTTCATGGGTATCGTCAATAATATTCAAATCATTGACCTCGATCTTTCCCTCTGTGGGTACCAAATACCCCGTAATCATTTTAAGCGTGGTCGTTTTTCCCGCGCCGTTGGCGCCTAAGAAACCAACAATTTCTCCATCCTGAATTTCAAAGGATATCGATTTTACCGCTTCTACGGGACCGTAATTTTTGGACAAATCCGTGACTTTTATCACCGGCTTATGACCTCCTCAATTTTGATTATTTAGAATAATAAATGTTTGAAATACAACGAACTAACCTAAAAAGTTCCGGCGAATTTATAAAATAAATAATTATTTGACCAGCCGGGAATATATCATTATAGTTCTCTTATGCAACCATTGTTACTAACAATCCATCAATCAGGGAGGATTGATAAACAGTGGCACTTCTTTTAGAATAAAGGGGAGAAAGGAATATTATTATTCATTTTCATTATATCCAGGAATGTATTGGGGATTCCAACCACCTTTCGATGTTAAAGCTGTAACATTCTTCCCATCTAAATCGACTCTATAAATTTGGGCTGAATTATAAATGACATGAGAATTATCAGGTGAAAATTTCCCATTTGAACCACCATCTATTGTTAACTGAATTTCATTAGACCCATCAATATTTATGGAAAATAAATTCGTTTTATCATTTCTAAAGGAAGAAAACAAAACCACATTTCCATTAGATGAAATATCTTCCAGCCTATTGTATCTTCCAACCAAACGACCACCATTGATTTCAATAATCTTTGTATTGAAAGTACTCAAGTCAACCACATGAAAATTGTCTAAACGTCTATAAATAACATAATTCCCATCAGGAGTAAACATAGGGTCATAATGAAAATCACTTTGAGAAGGATCCCCAGAAATATAATTAAAATTTTGGCCATTTATATCCATCATAGCTATTATCGAAGATTCTACATTGAGGCGATGTGTTTGAAAAACTATTTTTGTTCCGTCGGGGGAAAACTTTGGATTAAAACAGCTCAGGCTATCAGAGGTAACTACTAATTTGATTAATTTGGTATCTCCCACTTTAAATACAAATGCATCAAAATTCATCATATCTCTTTCCATCATAAGCAAAACCATCTCACCATCAACAGAAATATCGGTTATGTTTTCAACAACGCGTGGTGTATTCATAATATTATTTAGAGAAGTGCCATTCTTTGCAATCGTAAATATATCTTTTTCTTTATAATCATTAAAAATTATGATATCTTGACTATTTGAATATTTTACTTCGCTTTCTTTCGTATTATTATTTGTAATACGGGTTTGACGACTACCATCTGGATTCATTATATAAATTTCGACTGTGCTGTCACGGTTGGATTGAAACATTATTTGTGTTCCAAACATTTCTTCTTCTGGAGGATTTGTGGGGTTTGTTTCATCGCAACCAACAACTTTTAGAAAAATAAATGCCAACAAAACTAATACAAATGGCTTATTATTATCTTTCATTTTAGCACCACCATTTTATTGGTTTTCTCAAAATCCTCAGTGATCAATCGGTAAAAATAAATACCTGCGGGTACATACTTGTCTTCCTTATTTTTGCCATCCCAAACTAATGAGTGTTGTCCCAATTCTATATTATTATTGATTAAAGTTTTTATTTTTCTTCCGGTTATATCAAAAATAATTAATTGGACAAAACCTGCCTTTGGAATATCAAAAGTAATAGATGTAGATGGATTAAATGGATTTGGATAATTTTGTTTCAGTGAATAATTAGTAGGGGGCTTATTAGTCCTCGACTTAGGGAACCAACCCCCTCCAGCATAATTAATATAATGGGTATCAGTAGCTTGATCACCGCTATTCGTAGCAACCACTTTAACTTCTATATCATTTACATACATAGTAATATTTTGGGTTTGTCCTGTCCCAAGCGTCGTCCAAGATGTTGTAGGTGGTAGCCTCTTATACCATTGGTAGGATGTTGATGCCGTTTCATTGCCACCCTCAAAATCTGCCTCTAAAGTTTCCGATTCATATTTAAACATATCTGTGATACCGCTAATTTCGACAGATAAGGGTCTATGATAAAAATTAGCAATTGTAATAACTCTTACATCATGTACACGCATATTATCCTCATCTGCTGATGAGCCAATAGTTGTGCCATTATATGATTTATCCGGATTTGACAAATATAGTATTCTATTTATCGACCCCCACGCTTTGACTGCCATAACAGTTTGAAATGAATTATTTGATGCAGTAAACCCATGTCCATAACAAAAATTCTCACACGGATAAGAATCCAAAACTAATTCATGTTTTGACCCAAATAAATGACCAATCTCGTGTGTAAAAGAATATCGTTGAGTATATTCACAGTCAACTTTCACAACAGCAAATGCTCCAGATGAAGAAACTTGAATGTCATAAGCTAAACCACAGTTTCCAGTATTGGTGAATAGAATTACAATATCAGCACCGTATTGAGTTCTAAGGGTGTGGAGGTTATCCATATAAGTATCTGAAGAGTTAACCAAACGACTCAAATTAATTGCCATGGTTTGTTCTGTATAGCTGACTTCTACTTGGTGAACAATATCAATTTGTGGGTAATAACTTAAATTTGAATCTTTGCTATTATTATAAATTTGATTCGCGAAAGTTTTTGCTCCGTTTATAATACTGGCGATGTTTGGACTCGCACCATTCTTTGCAGCAGTTGTGTAAGCAACCAGTACATCAACTCTTCTCGATGTTGGGTTCGTAATAGTTTTTTCGAGATTTTCTGGGGACGATGATTCTTTTGCTGAATGTCTTTTTTTCAAACTTCCTGTTGAATATTCTAAGGGATGTTCAAGTCCATTTTCGCTGGGATCTAAAGTATATATTACATGTCGAGCCTCTCCTAAAGGCGTAATATTCATTTTTTTACCTTTATAAAAAATATATCCTGTAATGCCATTATCTGTTAATTCTAATATAACATATTCCCCTTGAACCTTTCCCTCATTTGGTATGCCAATCCAACTATAATTATTTTCACCCCATGGTTCAACCATTTTACGAGTTGCCTCGATAAAAAGATTGTCGTATAAATTCAGGGAAAGGATTTTGGAAGTAACAAGGTTCCTCGGATTACTTACTGAAACTAAATTATAATTATATGTAATCGTTTTGCCTTTTACCCTGTTTAGTCTTTGGCGTTCGGTGGAGGATAACTCATTTTCGCTAATTTTACTGAATACGGGTTTTGACCTATCTTTATCCTGTCCAACTATAAGTGTAACAGTTGCGATTAATATTAATACATTTTTCATGATTCACCCCTTGTACTAAATTCAATCTTTCACTAAACTACATAGGGTATTTTAAAAAACCCCCCCCATTTTTCAAAGATAAATTATGTAAATAAATATTCTGCCGATTGGGAATATAATTGAGAAGAATCTGAGATAATTTTAAAGAAATAATTAAACAAGTAATATTGTTACATAGATAAATGTTCTTTGCGAACAAATGACCGCCAGTACTTCCATTTATCGATGTTTGCCGTAAAAGAATCCACAAAAACCTCTGGATAAGCCTCAAAGTAGCCATGATCTTTTATCATTTCGAAATGCGGATCCCCATTCTTTTTTGTCTTGGGTAAAAGTGTTTCTTCTCCCTTGTTTACTTGCGTTAATTGGTATCCACGGCGATCACATAACCCAGAATCCAAGGTTGCATCCATTCGAAACCATTTTCCATCTACATGAACAACACCTAATGCATGATAGGCCAAAACGCCATCGGGAATCATTTCTTTATAACGGGTTTTTAATAATGGATAATCGATGGCAGATTGATAGGTTAATCCGGCCGGAATACCCACGGCACGAAATAAGGCAACCTGCAAATTGGACTTTTGGTGACACATACCATTTTTTTGTTTTAGGACTGATGATGCTTTCCAGTCTGTCTCACTTTCGATAACAGGCGCAAAATTGTAAACTATTTCATCACGAATAAATTCAAAAATGGCGTTGATTTTTTCCCAGTCATCCTTCATACCCACTGTGAGTTCTTTTGCTTTATTTATAATGGTTGGATGCTCATGGTCAATCCATTCATCTGACAGAAGGCATTGGGTTGTATTCAATTCTGCCGGATTGGATTTTCCTTCAATTTTAATATTTCTTAATGATGACATAACATGGGGTATTTATTTAAAAATAAGGACGGAACCTACAATTTATTTTTGGGAAACGTTGGCTAGTTATTTGCCCTGAATCATATTTGAAATAGTTTCAATATGGTTCGGGGTCGACCCACAGCAAGTACCGATAACCATAGGATCTAATTCCAAATATTTTTTTATCGTTTTCCTAAAGTCATTTTCACCAACTTTTTCATCCATGGCGCCATCGGGCTCAGGATCGGTTAATCCCATATTGGGATAAACACCCCAATCACCACCCCAATTATCAATCATACTTTTTAGGGTTTGATCCGTTTTTTCAACCGTATTACAATTCAGCATGAGGCAACCCACCTGACCTTTGCCCAAGTTATATACCGCATCCAATGGATGCGCCGATAATAAATGGTATTTATCTTTGATAATGAGACTTAACCAAATATCAATATTTGCGTTTTCTACAGATTCAAGTGCCACCGTTATTTCGTCTAAATGTCCCATGGTTTCGAATAAAATTACATCCACACCTGCTTCAATAAACCATTCTACTGTTTCACCATAGGTATCTGCCGCCGCTCCGATACCGGGGAACGTCTCCGGTTCATAACAGTCTTCAATGGATGTAAGTGATCCTGCAACAATATTGGGATTGACAGATTGCGCCAATTCCACCGCTTTCATTAAACTTGATTTGGCCCGTTCAGCTGCCCTTTTGGGAGAATAATCTGCCTTTCGGTATGACCAAGTTGTGGTGCGGAATGTGTTGGTGGTTATAATATCTGCCCCGGCATATAAATAATCGGCATGAACGCCCCGTACAATTTCCGGGTCGGTTAAATTGGCTTCAGCAGACCATAAAGGTAGAGGCAAATCCAACCCCCGAGCCATGAGTTCCGTTCCCATGGCGCCATCCATAATGAGAGGTTTATTCGCCACAGCCACGCTTACAATCTTCCATGGTTTCAAAGGGGACCACACCATCGCAGCCGCCCCAGATGAATTCTTTGCATATTCCTGCATCTTGATCGTAAAAATATCGTGGAATTAATGCTTCACAAGGTCCTGTTTCAGGAATCAAATAACAGTCATCATCTAATGGGTCAGGTTGAGTACATCCAATTAAACATATGAATCCAATAAAAATGAGTTTTAGGTTTATATAATTCAAATGTTTTCCTTTATTCGCCACAGCCACGCTTACAATCTTCCATGGTTTCAAAGGGGACCACACCATCGCAGCCGCCCCAATTGAATTCTTTACATTTTCCAGAATCTTCATCATAATAATATCGTGGAATTAATGCTTTACAAGGACCCACTTCCGGAATTAGATAGCAGGCATCATCTTTTGTGTCCGGTTCACTGCACCCCATAAATAGAATGGGAATCAATTGGAGTATTTTCCTTACAAATTTCATATTGAAAATTACAGTTACAGTTCTAAGAATCACATATTAAAGACACATAATCTCGATTTATTGGAAAGTCTCTACAGGGGAAATGTCATTAATACTTGATATTTTGTATTTTAAGCTTGTCTTTTTGTAAAGTATGCTTTACTTTTCATGCGCCTATTTAATTGAAAGGACTTAAAAATGAATGCAAATTTTTTATTATCGAATCGTTTTAAGAATATTGGATGGATGATTTTCATACCATCCGTATTCCTGGGCATTCTTTGGCTCATATTTGAATTCGAGTTTCCAATTTTGGATTTGCCAGCATTTGCATTAATGGTTATTGACAATTTTAATGATGAAGGTATTCGTTTTTTAGTTTTAACAGAAGATAACTATACAAATGAAATAATTGGAATTTCATTAATTATTGGCGGATTATTAGTGGCATTTTCTCAAGAAAATGAGGAAGATGAATATATTGAACGTGTTCGAATGATATCATTTGTTTGGGCGGTAAAAATCAATTATATCATTTTATTCCTCACATTATTATTCTTGTTTAATGATGTATTTTTAAAAGTTATGATGTTTAACATTTTTTCTGTGTTACTCTTATTCATTATTCGTTTTAATCTAACAATTCATAGTTCAAAAAAGGCATTAACCAATGAATAATTCCTTAAAAGTGGAACGGGCCATTAAAAACCTAACCCAGGCTCAATTGGCAGAATTGGTACAGGTAAGCCGCCAAAGTATTAATGCCATTGAATCAGGGAAATATGTGCCTTCTACAGTGCTGGCGTTAAAGCTGTCAAAAATTTTTGATAAGCCAGTGAATGATGTTTTTGAGCTGGAATCGGATGATTAATATGCAGAATCATTTTTTAATCTTTACTTTGATACTCTCCCTATTTTCTCCATTAAAAGGAGAGTCTTCCAATACAGTTTTTTTGTTTGATGAATATGAAATTTCCACCGGATTGAGCGACCAAACGCTTATACTTTCTGGTAACTTTTTGGGCGGCCAATTGATGGACATCGCCACAATCCAGCGAGATACAATAGGTACCACCCATTTAAATATATTCCAATTTCAAAAAGACCAATGGCAATTGGCTTTAGGCACAACACTGGGCCAAAATATTCTTTTTGTGGATGTGGCCACTATTAATGGGATTGAGCGACTCGTCACTTACTCCGATGGTAAAATGGACTGGATTGATCCCATATCCGGTGAACCATCACCTTTGATAAAAATTCCATTCATTCTCAAGGCAGACCCCAAAAAGAATGTACCTCATGTGAGAATTTTCCATGATCTCAATGGTGACGGTAAAGATGATATTATCGCCCCCAGTGTGGATGGATTTTGGATCGCAACTCAATTGACAAATGGCACCTTTTCGCCATCAGTTAAAATCGGGCCTCCTGAGCCATTTTACAATCAAAATACATTCGATGAAAAACGGGATTATGGTGACGTGGGGGTAAACCCTCAAACCATGCATTGGTATCTGAGCCGTGTTCATAATTTTGACTATAATCTCGATGGTCGGAGTGACCTTGTTTTTTGGAATGAAGACCATTTTGATGTATATGTTCAAAATCAAGATGGTTCATTCGCAATCGATCCTAACACCTTCAAAACGGGTGTACATTTTGACTCAGACGGCACCTATTCCATTGTATTCAGCTTTAAAGAATCGAATACTTTTTCCCTTCTTTTCGGAACGAGAAAGTCCACGAATTATACTGTACTCCATTCTATTCAGGATATGAACAGCGACGGAATCCCAGATATGGTCACCCATTCTCTCACAGGACGTAGCGTTTTTAAAATGAAAAGTCGATATATTGTTCACTTTGGTTCAGCCACCAATAGTAGTATTCAATTTTCTAAAAACCCCGACACAGCGGCTAATTCCCATGGGAAAGGCGGTGCAACACAATCGGGAGGATATGCCCATCAATGGCTGAAGGATATTGATGGAGATGGGGAGGTCGATATTATTCGATATGATGTAAAAATTGGACTTACGGGAATCATTAATGTATTATTGGGCAGACATTTGACTATTAATTTTGAAGTCCACAAAATGGCTGATGGTCAATTTCCACCCAATCCAAATGGAAAGAAACGACTAAAGGCTCATGTGAATATTTACGATGAAAAAGGCGGTTTCTTCCCTTTTATGCGCTTGGGTGATATTACAGGTGACGGTCTGCCTGAATTATTGATCGCCACAAAAAAGGATGAAGTCCAAATCTTTTTAGGAAAACCCAATTTAAATATTCTAAATGTTGAACCAATTAAAGTAAACATAGTCGTTCCAAAACTGGAAACCCATACTTGGCTGAAAGATTTGAACCAGGACGGAAAGCAGGATATACTTATGTACCACACTGATAGTGACGCCCATCGATTGGTCATTATGGTTGCCAAATAGATGAGTAATCGTCCTTTAACTGTTAAATTAATTAGGAAAAATATTTATATATCATTATTAGCACTATTCTTGTTTTCTAGTTGCAGTTCACCGAAAGCAATTCGTATCCACAATATTTCGGACAGGGATTTTGATGACGTAACGGTGGCAGGTGAACCATTGGGAAGCATCCCAGCGGGCAGTACAAGTGAATATGTAAATGTAAAGCTTCCTTTCTGCTATGCGATAATTAAAATGCACATCGACGGCACCTATATTAACGGGCAAACACTGAATTTGTGGGCCAATCGATTTACACACGAAATTGATATTATTGATGTAGAAAAAGGATGGCTTTCAATAGACGTAGTAAGGGAATAGCCCCATGAAACAAAAAAGGAAGGATATTCTAATGACAATTGTAAGAATTATCTTTTATTTATCGATTTTAACGGGATTGTTATCAGCACAAACACCCAACAATGCCACTTCCTCTGATACCGTGTCTCAAATAAATGTATTGGAGGAAATGGGATACGTCTTTGCAATGGAAACAGTTTTTACTGGAATGAGTTACCTTTCAAGTCGGGAACAATGGTATGGTCCGGCTATCACTGGAGGATTCGACCTGTTTATGGGATTAGCCGGGTTGGAAAATGCATCCATTAAAGAATTAGAAAGCCAAAAAATTGGGCATTATATAATATCATCCGGGTTCATAGCAAAATCCATGTATAATTTTCACTATGGTAAAAAGCATAATAAAAAAACACGTTTTTGGACGAATTTTATTGGGTATAATCTTCTTGTTTTCGCAGGGTACTATTTAGACACCTTAAATTAAATGAAAATAAATCTATCTTTAATTCTAATCTTATCTCTATATGTAAGCTTTATTTATGGACAAAATAATGAACGCCCATCCGAATATATCGCCGTTGGAATTTTAGATCATAAAACAGGATTTAGCTTGGTTGGATATGCCCATACTTTTTTGCAAAATGACAAACACGAATTATTTGTGGGTGGCGGTTCTCTGATTGCGTTGCATACCATTTCAACTGGGTGGAAATATTATTTTAATGATGATTCAATTAAGGCTTACTCTGTTGTAGCAATTCATGGATTCTTTTTTAACAATATTCTGAAAGGAAAGCCGTTTATGGCTTTAGGCATAGAAAAGAAACTGACTGAAAAATTATATTTCAATTTAGGAATTAATTCAACCCTCGAAGAGGATACAACATCATTAAAAATTTATTGGGCACCATCCATTAATATAAATTGGCGATTTTAGTGGATTCATATTTTAAGAAACAATCAATGCAGTTAGCCTTTTCTTGATCGGAATACAGATATTCATTAAAAAAATAAAGGAATAAAACCGTGGAACAAAAACAAAATCAAAAAATAGTTTACTTTTTACCAAACTTAAAAATATTCACCTTATTAATATTGATGTCATTTCCCACGGCTTACGCTATGGACAATGGAGGTAGAGATGTCCTCGATGGTAAATCGTTTAAAGGAAAGATGTATTGGGACAACCCATGGATTCGTTGGGTCCGATTTAGAGATACAATCGAATTCAAAGATGGAATGATTTCATCCAAATTATCTATCAAAAGTGGATATAAACCAGCAACTTACACGATGAAAAAAGAAAATGGGAATATCATTTTTACAGCACGTTCAATCAGAACAGAAAATGACTATTTTGAATGGAGTGGTGAATTTGATGGATATACACTTAAAAATGTTAAAATGGCCTGGACCAATGACGGAGAAATGCGTCACTATATCTTTAAACAAAAATAATAAAAAACAATATTATTGATGTATGACGGAATGATAATACGAACAATATTATGGACAATCTACTTATTCACAATAGTTTTTGCCCAACCGTTAGATCCCAAGAATGGGATGGCTCTCATTTCGGGAGGAACTTTTGAAATGGGCCGATCCGATGGAAATCCAGAATATGATAATACACCTGTCCATACAGTAAAAATTGATAGTTTTTATATGGACAAATATGAAGTGACGGTGGGCCAGTTCAAACAATTTATCAATGAGACGGGTTATGACTGGGATCGTTCCTGGTGGAAGGTGTCAATTTTTTCACGCACAGATAATCATCCCATTATTTATGTGAACTGGCATGCAGCAACAGCCTATGCCAAATGGGCCGGAAAACGATTGCCGACGGAAGCTGAATGGGAATATGCAGCTCGCGGTGGATTGAAAGGAAAACGGTATCCATGGGGAAACAACATCACAAAAGATGACGCCAATTTCTATAAATATTGGAAACATGATGATGAATATGAAAAACCTTATAGTCTCCTATCCGGGAAGGATAAATGGAAATATTCAATGGCCCCAGTGGGGAGTTTTGAACCCAATGGCTACGGTTTGTACGATATGGCGGGAAATGCAGCAGAATGGTGCCAGGATTGGTATGAGGAGAATTATTATTCGATCTCTCCAATGGACAATCCAAAAGGTCCCGAAACAGGCCAAACTAAAGTGACGCGGGGTGGTCATTATTATAGCTGGCATAAAGGTTTACGAGTCTATAATCGTGGAAGCAATCCACCCCATGTGAAACGATGGCAAGATGTTCAAGGTTTTCGATGCGTGAAGGATTTAGATTGAGAAATACCCTCTTGAGTTTAGCGATTCGGAAGACCTAAAATAGAGAGTTTCCATTATTAATATAATCATTTGTAGGATCGTCATTTCTACAAATTCTTTTTTAAATAAATTAAAAATAAGACCCTCCTTCACTTTGATAATCGCCCCCGGATCTAAAATAGCCCAAAATTAATTCATCAAACCCATAGGTATATAGTGCATATGATAAATAGCCAATTACGATGACACCTAAATAAATATAGGCACTATTTACTTTTATCTTTTCCCAAATGATTAAAACTATGGTTAATAGTCGCTAAACAAAACATTTGTAGAGACGTCCCGATTCATCGGGACGTCTCTACAAATTGATTATTGATTCAAAAACAAATAATCCGTCGCCAATTGTGCGAGAGATTTCATACCGAATTTTAAATTCCGTTCATCGGCTGCAAAATAAGGTGAATGGTTAGATGATGCTGTAGATGGATCCACTGCAACACCATTAAAAAAATACAATCCAGGAGCATGATCCGTAAAAAATGGAAAATCTTCTGCACCCGTAACGTATGGTCTCACCCTTACATTTTCGTCACCATAAACACGGCGCAACGATGGCAGCATTTGCTCCGTTAAAGTGGGATCGTTGTAGGTTACTTTTGCAATACCACTGAATATTTCTAATGTTGCTTTTGCGCCGGAAGCAGCAGCAATCATTTCTACTTTATTCCGAATGCTGTTATGAATTTGTTCCCGTACATCTTCATTGAACGTCCGAATCGTCCCTTCCATCACCACTTCTTCCGGAATAATATTATTCCGCACACCGCCGTGAATAGATCCAATCGTAACGATTGCCGGGACTTTGGTTATATCCACTTCTCGCGCCACAATCGTTTGAAGTGCATTGACTATTTGGGAAGATACCACAATGGGATCCACACCGCCCCAAGGGACGGCACCATGTGTTTGAACACCAGTGACGGTAATCCGCATCCGCTCCGCCGCCGCCATCATGGGGCCGGACCGATAATGGGCTGTTCCTATGGCACCGGGCCACGCATGGAGGCCAAATATGGCATCCACTTTCGGATTGTTCATGACGCCCTCTTCCACCATAAATGGTGCACCGCCTTTTTCGCCAAGCGGTGCGCCCTCTTCTGCCGGTTGAAAAATAAATTTAACTGTTCCGGGGAGATCATCTTTAATGCTGGCGAGAATCTCCGCTGCACCCATAAGTCCAGATATATGATTATCATGACCGCAAGCATGCATCACATCCACTTCATTCCCCTGATAAACACCTTTAGCTTTGGAAGCAAATGGAAGGTCCACTTTTTCTTTTACGGGCAAACCATCCATATCTGCACGAAGGGCAACTACCTTCCCTGGTTTTCCACCTTTCAATAGTCCAACCACGCCTGTATGAGCCACGCCCGTTTGAACTTCTATCCCCAAAGATCGTAAATGATTGGCCACTTTTTCAGCCGTACGAAATTCCCGATTAGACAGTTCCGGGTTTTGGTGAAAATCCCGACGCCATTCAATCACTTGTCGCTCCAGTTGATCTGCCATTCGGTCAATTTTGTCATTAATATTTTCTGGTGCTTGTGCAAAAACCACCGACCCAAAAATCATATTCAATAAAATGCGTTTCATATTTATCTCCATTAATATTTCTTTAAATCCCCATCACGACGTTTCGCCTGTTTAACCATATTCTCTACATCCGCCAAAAGTTGCTTTGCATCATAGACTATGCCGTCTTTGATTGTGGTCTTTACACCACCTACACGCACCACTTCATTGTTTTCATTGATCTTGACTGCACCTGTACCATACAGCACTTTGAAGTTCGCCAAGGGGTTTTCATCTACAATCACCAAATCTGCAAGATACCCTGCTTTTACCATTCCGAAATTCACCGGTGTTCCCAATGGTTTATGGAGTGTTTCCGCACCATGTAAGGTTGCTGCTCTCAACACTTCTAATGGATGAAAACCTGCCTCCTGCAATAATTCCAATTCTTCAATATAACCAAATCCATAGAGTTTATAAATGAACCCACTATCGGAACCGGTGGTGACACGGCCGCCGGCATTTTTGTATTCATTTAAAAACTGCATCCATACTTGATAAAACTTTTTCCATGCAATTTCATCTGCTGTGGTCCAGTTGAACCAATAAGATCCGTGGGCACGTCTGCTGGGCATGTAATATTCCCACTGAGATGGGAGCGTATAAATACTGTGCCAATCCGCATTTCGTGCTTTCATCACATCCCGACCCGCTGCATAAATATTCATGGTGGGGTCCATAGTCATATCCAATGCGAGTAATTCTTTTTTCAGGGATTCCCATTTTTCTCCATTGGGATTCACCAAACTCCATTGGCGTGCCACCTGACCAAAGCGATGCTGTTCATCGCTGTAATTCATATCCACGGGCCAAGGCTGAATATCATGATTCTCATACATAGATTCAAATAATCCATAGTAATGGGTTTGGGTGCCGAGACCTAATCGCGCCGCATCAATCGTATTCATTCGAGCGACACCGGTCTGAGCCAAATGCGCTGTGGAACCCAGGTTGTGTTTTTTTGCTTCATCTAAAATAGCTTCCATTATTTCTGGGTCAAATGCCCGGAGTTTTATCCCATCGACTCCTTTTCTTGCAGCATATTTAACCCATTGGCGTGCGGTCTCTGGGCTATTGATCGGTCCACCCTTCCAATCATTTCCCTGACCTGGAAATTGGTACGCCCAAATCCTTGGCGCCGTAATTTCATTTTTGGCGGATCGTTCTTTTTCGGTGAGACTGAATTCCATAGATCCAATGGGGACACCGCGTACGGTGGTCACGCCATGGGCCAGCCATAGTTTATATACATATTCCGTTTCCGGTGCTTTTTGCGGATCCCCAGCATGGGCATGCATATCTACGAATCCAGGCATCACATAAGCACCGTGAGCATCAATTTCATTATCACCGGGTTTGGGACGGCGTTTTTCATTTATGGGGACACCGGGATAACCCACACTTTGCACAGCCGTTATTTTATTTCCTTCAATCACAATATCTACAGGACCCATAGGGGGTGCGCCGGAGCCATCTATGACAGTGGCACCGCGAATGACCAATCTATTAAAGGGTCCCTCTCCTTCTGATCGATCCGGCCCGGGAAGAATAGATTTTGGTTTATCCTGAGCGAAAACAGTAATTACTGCCACAGCGATGATAAAGGATAATTGCATAATTCGTTTCATGATAGATTCCTCTTTTGTTAAGATTCCCCCCTCAGGTGAATCAAAAAGTGCCGCCAAATATAATCAAGATGGGGCTGATAATTCATTAATCCTTTTCATGGTTTGATTAAACGCTTGTTCTCTCCCCCTTTTTTGAGCACCAATCGCATAGATTTTCAACTTTCGAATTAGCATTTTTTCCATAGATTTCTTTTGAGAAAAAGTAAATTCTTGTTGAATTAATTTTTCCAGTACCTGGATTCGATAAATTTCGATTCCATCCGGAACTTTTGAAAGTTGATCCTCATGTCCACCATATTTATTTATAAGTGGTTCATCCAAGAAAAGGACGGGATACTCGGCCGTAATGCGAAGCCAGAGATCATAATCTTCACAGACAGACAATGCTTCATCGAAATAACCCGCATCATCCAATAAAGATTGATGAAAGATGGCTGAGGATGGAGAAATTCTGCATATATCCAGACATTTTTCAAAAATATATCCCCCATATTTTTGATGCTTTTTCTTTTGGTTCACTCGCACACCATTTCGAATCCAGATTTCTTCTGTATGACAAAATTTTATTTCGGGGTTTTGTTGCAACGCTTCAATTTGTCTTTCTAACTTTTCCGGGAGCCATTCATCATCGGAATCCAACAAGGCAATCCATTTGTATTTAGCAAATTTAATACCCACGTTTCGGGCGGCACTCACCCCTTGGTTAGATTGTTCGATTAATTTGATTGCTGGATAAGTGGTCTTTATCCACTTCTTTGTCCCATCATTGGAGCCATCATCTACAAGGATTATTTCTATCGGTTGGAGTGTTTGATGTAAAACAGATTCAATGGCACGCGGAAGTGTGTGCTTACGGTTATAGGTAGGAATCACAACTGAAATATTCATGGATTCACTCATTTATTGGGAATTGCTTTTTAAAATAATTTTGGGGGATATATTTCCGCGTCAATCAACTTTTGTATTTCACCCATTACATAGGGTTTATCGTCTTTATAGGTCACACCAAACCAGGAAGCAGAGCTTCTCAATACATGAACCGGTTCCCGACCACTTTGAATAAGATTATTTATAACGGATGGAATGAGAAATTCGCTTTTCATTTCATTCCCCTCTGTTTTCAGAAAGTCAAAAAACATCTCATTTAGATAATCGAATAAAACAGGTGTAAATCCCCACATATTCATGGAGACCGGTTCACGCCCATCTAAATCAATTTTACGATTAGAAGTGACTGCATTTCCTTCTTTTTGTAGATTTTCCGTTTCAACCACGGAGGAGAGGGAATCATTTTTTACTGCGCATAATCCTCGTGTAACACCGCCAAAAATGGACAATGTTTTATCCAATCGAAAGGCCACCATACTGAAATTGTCTGCACCATTATTATAATAATTCGCCGCAACCTTGAAAGATTCTCCGCCATAATAATCGTCCCCATTAATCACCAAAAATGGCTCTTGAATTAATTCGGCTGCCGTTAAAATGGCATGTCCTGTACCCCATGGTTTTTCTCTACCTTCCGGACATTGATAACCATTGGGTAAAGCATCCAATTCTTGAAAGGCAAATTCCACTTCGATCTTTCCCACATATTTTTCGGTTATTTGAGATTTGAATTGATCTTCAAAATCTTTTCGAATAATAAAAATCGCTTTATTAAACCCGGCCTGAATAGCATCATAAACAGAATAGTCAATTATGGTTTCGCCGTTGGGCCCGACCGCATCCAATTGTTTTAAGCCCCCATACCGGGATCCCATCCCCGCCGCCATAACCAACAGTGTTATATTATTCATGGATACCCTTTCAAATTGAAATTATAAGTTCAAAAAATTCGTGTTAGTTTACAGCACGATAGTTCCTATGAAAAATAAAATTATATGACTGATCATTTTTATCTTACCCAAAAAACGGTAAATGAATACATCAAAATGGCGAAAGGTTTTGACGGGCGCGACATCATTAAAAAGTTGAAGGTTTTTCTTCCTGAGCATTCATCTGTGTTAGAATTGGGCTCCGGGCCAGGCGTTGATCTTGAAATTCTTGCTGAAACCTACCATGTAACCGGGTCGGATTTTTCTCAGCATTTTCTCGATTTTATTTCATCCAAACTTCCAAAGATGGAATTGCTTCTTCTCAATGCTGTCACCCTCGACACTCAAAAGAATTTTGACTGTATATATTCAAATAAAGTGCTTCAGCACCTAACGAACGATGCATTACAATTATCAATCAAAAAGCAATCTTCCATCTTAAATAATGGCGGCATTGTTTGTCATTCTTTTTGGAAAGGAGAAGAATGCTATGAAATGAAAAATGCCCTTTTTAATCACCATTTAGAAGAAGACCTTGATCAATTTTTCTCCCCTCACTTTGAAATATTATTATTAGAAGCGTATAAAGAAATGGAAGCGGATGATTCGATTTTGTTGATTGGGGAAAAATGATTAATTTCAATTGTTATTATCTGAATCGTCCTTGCCCAATTGAATTATGAAAAATAAAACATATCAGATCCAAATAGCATTAAAGAATTTTAAACCCAAGATTTGGAGAAGAGTATTAATTCCATCCGATTTATTATTACCGGATTTTCATAAAATTATTCAAACATCCATGGGTTGGTCAAATGGACATTTACATCAATTCACCAAGGATCACATCTACTATTCTTTGAAAACGGTCGATAGTGAGTTTTGGGATGAGCAGGTGGATGTGGATTATACTCAGATCAAAGTATCAGATTTATTAATAAAAGAGAAGGGGAAAATTTTGTATGAATATGATTTCGGCGATGATTGGGAGCATGACATTACATTAGAGAAGATACTCCCCCATGATCCTGAATTAAAAATACCTGTTTGCTTAAAAGGAAAAATGAATTGTCCACCTGAAAATTGTGGCGGTGTCTGGAATTATGCTAAAATGCTTGAAAGTTTGGGCAAACCTAAACAAAACGATTATAGCTGGTTTTTCGAATTTATCGAGAATCACTTTGACCCTGAATATTTTAATGTAAATGAAATTAATGAAATGCTTAAAACTGAAGATTATGGGTGTTTCAACCTAATGGATGAATTTTAAGCTATCTCTAATGAGGATTCAAATATGCCGGATAATTTTCATATAGAACAAATTTTTAATGATCAAAATTATAAAGGGGTGCCTGCATTTGAGGGATATTCTCCTGTTGAGATACACGCAATCCTATATGAAACTTTCAATCAAAGTTCCCCGATTCAATTGAACACATTGACCGAATCGGATTACAAAAAAATACCCTTATTAAATCAAATTAAGTTTCTTATTGAGATCGTAGATTCTCAAGGTGAATTAAAACTCACATCAAAAGGATATTTACCGCCTAAGATAGTGAAAAATCTTTATAACCAGGGATTCTTGAAAGATTACTTTATTGATTCAGGTATTTCTAAGCTAAGTAAGGAATTGGATTCCGTTATAGTAACATTATCAAGAATTTTACTCGAAATTAGCGGTATCGTTAAAAAAAGAAAGAATAAATTAAGTTTAACAAAAAAAGGTAAAAAATTATCAAAAAATAATTATAAATTATTAAAGCATATATTTTCTGTGTTTGGCTCGAAATTTAACTGGTCTTATTTCGACTTGTTTGGAGAGGACAATATTGGACAAATGGGATTTGGCTTTACCTTGATTTTATTGAGCAAATACGGCAACAATAAGCAACTTGACACATTCTATGCCGACAAATATTTTAATGCATTTCCAATGTTAATAAATTATTCAATCAAATCAAGTTATGAAACACCTGAAAGTCATGCCTTCGATTCCTATTCAATACGGTCCTTTGATAGATTCTTAGATTATTTCGGTTTGATCAACATTGAACAAGAGAAAAAATGGGATGCGGATAAATATATCTCAAAAACAGATTTATTCGATTCATTAATCAGTTGTACACCTCACATCCACATTGATTCTTTTAGAGATATTAGAGCTTGATATTATTAAATGAAGTAATATAACAAACAAATTGTTCAGAATAATATCAAAATGGACCAATTGTTTGTTGCGTTATTAATAGCCATAAGTAATAAAATTTAGCCATATTTGGCTGGTCATAAACAAGCCTAATCCATATTATTAGAGCTAAGTGGTGATAATAAATCAAGGGTAAATTCCGTGCGTATATTTTCCTCTTTCCACTTATAATAGAAATACCCATATCATGAATTCATTTACACCATTCGGGCTTTACCCTGAAATTATCAAAGCCATATCTGAATTAGGTTTTGAAAACCCAACCCCTATTCAGTCTAAAACCGTTCCCCATTTATTATCTACAAATCAAGATTTAATTGCATCTGCGCAAACGGGGACAGGAAAAACAGCTGCATTTGGATTACCATCCATACAGCTTACACACATTGAGGATAAATCAACTCAAACATTGGTCCTTTGCCCTACACGGGAACTCTGCGTTCAAATAGCTAAAGACCTGGGTGATTATTCAAAATATATGAATGGAATCAACATTTTAGCTGTGTATGGTGGTGCCAGCATACAACCTCAATTAAAATCCTTAAAAAAAGGGGCCCAGATAGTTATCGGTACCCCAGGGCGCACCAAAGATCTTATTAAACGAAATAAGTTGAAACTCAGTAATGTTTCTCGGGTCGTTTTAGATGAAGCAGATGAAATGCTTACCATGGGATTTAAAGAAGATCTTGAAGAAATTTTGGCTACAACCCCTAAGGAAAAGCAAACACTTCTATTTTCTGCAACCATGTCTAAAAAAATAATTTCTATTACAAAAAAGTATATGAACGATCCATTAGAAGTTTCTGCAGGGAAAGCGAATTTGGGCGCTGAAAATGTGGAACATATTTACTATATGGTTCAAGCTAAGGATCGATATGAAGTACTTAAACGCATTGCAGATATAAATCCCAATATTTACGGCATTGTTTTTTGTCGCACCCGTCGGGAGACCAAAGATGTATCCAATAAACTCATGCATGATGGATATAACGCTGATGCGATTCATGGTGAATTATCTCAAGGTCAACGGGATGAAGTCATGGGGAAATTTCGGAAACGCCAACTGCAAATTTTAGTGGCTACCGATGTGGCCGCTCGAGGATTAGATGTGAATGACCTCACCCATATTATCAATTATAATTTACCGGATGATTCAGAAATTTATACCCATCGAAGCGGTCGGACAGGCCGTGCAGGAAAAGATGGTATTTCCATTGCAATTATTCACACACGTGAGATTCGAAGGCTCAATGAAATTGAAAATATTTCTGGTATAAGATTCTCAAAAAAACAGGTCCCCAATGGTATCGATATCTGCCAAACACGCCTATTTTCCCTTATTGATAAAATTAAAAAAGTGGATGTGGACGAAAAACAGATCGCTCCCTTTTTGCCATCAATTTATGAGAAGCTCTCGTCCCTTGATCGGGAAGAATTAATTCAACATTTTGTATCCACCGAATTCAATCGATACTTATCCTACTATAAAAATGCCAGAGATATCAATACATCGGGTAAACATGGTGATAGTAGAAGTGGGAATAGAGGAAAAAGGACTAAGGGACAAAGAGCGACTGGTCCATTTACAAATTTTTACATCAATGTGGGTTATGTGAGCAAATTGAACCCCGCAAGGCTCATTGGGTTAATTAATGAAAGTTTAGGATCATCCAGTGCTGAAATCGGTCATATTGATATCAAAAAAACTTTTTCATTCTTTGAAATTGAAAAGGCCAAAGAAGCTCAATTGATGAAAGGCATTCAGGGGAAAAAATTTGAAGGGAGACCCATCGAACTTGAAATTTCCCAGGAGAAACCTGAAAAAAGATCCAATTCAAAAGATAGGTCTTTTAATAGAAAAAGAGGAAAACGTAAAGGAAGTGATGGCCGGAGAAAAAAGAGAAGGCGAAAATAAAGACTTAATAAACACCTTTATTTTATTATTGTCCCCTCATCCGCTTCTATGATATAAGCCCTGCCCCCAACTTTTTCAATCGCCTTAGCAATTTCATCCAGATTGTTTGGTGCATAGGCAAACATACATCCGCCGCCACCGGAACCATTAATTTTTCCACCCAAGGCGCCGGCATTCAAGGCTGCATCTATCATAGATTCTATCTTGGGTGTGCTCACTTGAAGCACATCCCTTAACACTTGATGGTGCTCTGTTAAGAGTCGGCCGATTAATTCATGGTCTGCTTCATCTTTTTCTAATTCAACTAAACCATCCTTAAGCAATTCTCTGTTTTTGAGGGTGCCGTTAAATAATTCAATTTCATCTGCACTGAGATCCCTTAAATCCGTACCCTCATCCATAGTATGAATAGATTGGTCTGGGTTTTTGTTTTTTAACTTTTGAATCAAATCAATGCGTGAATCACGGCATCGATTGAGAATACCCATCGTATCTTTTGGCTCGCAGGAATCCCCCAAAACAAAGGCGCCCAAATTCGAATTCAACGTTCGAATCGAAAGTGTTGGTTCCGATTCCAAATAGATAGTTTTCCCCATGGCAACAGAATATTGGTCCATCATACCGCCCGATTCATTGAATTCAGTCACTTCTGCTTTATAAGCCAATTCACCCATCTTTTGTTGATCCCAAACTACAGGGTCATCGGCTATTCGAGATAAAAAATGAATCCAACTCACCATGATAGCCGATGAACTACTGGCTCCGGAGCGAATGGGAATTTCACTGGCAATCTCACATTCAAGCCCAGATGAAAAAGTGAGACCTTCCCTTTGGCAAACATTTATGCCGCTCTTGAAATAATCTCTGGGTTTTGTATAAGTTAAATCTTCTAAGGTAAAGGATTCCGTTTCACTCAAATCTATTTTATGGATGATAACCTTTTTATCTTTCCTCTTTTCCCCTTTTATCTTCGCCCGCAGAGAAATCGCCATGGCAATAACCGGCAAGCCAAGGTAATCCTGATGTTCACCGAAAAGACATAGTCGCCCGGGGGTAGATATAATCATTTGGGAAAGTGTTTAAGTGCTGGAGTATTCATGTGTTTACGTGAACACCTGAACACTTTTTAAACTTTAACACTTTTCACCCAAACTTTGAAAAGGCCCATTGAAGCCAGCGTTCCCAACCCAATTATGAATAGCCCACTTCCTAAATGACCATAAATCAATTGTCCTACGCCCAATAAAAATCCGTATACGGCAGTACAACCCAACACCATGGAAAGTATTCCATTGGGAACCGGCCAGGGCTCCGTGGAAACACCATCTGAATATTTAGTCCAACCGGGTCCGCCGGGATTCACTTTTTTTACAAAACTTCGGAGTGTTTCTTCATCGTCCGGTGGTGTAAAATATGTTGCTGCGATCCAAACAACTGTTGTGAGCAATGCCCCAATCACGATCTTTTGCCAACCATCCAGAGTAGAACCACCAAAGTTAAAATAGCCTGCAATTATGATGGAACTAATCATGGCTACAATTTCTGTATATGCATTGATCCGCCACCAAAACCATCGCAATATGTAAATCATGCCCGTACCCGCACCGATCATCAGTAAAAGTGTAAATGCTTGGCCGGCGCTGGTGAGTAAAAGTCCAAGTCCTCCGCCGAGAATAATAGAAACGACTGTAAATAATCGACCCGCTCTGACCAACTGTTTTTCTGTTGCATCCGGACGTATAAATCGATGATAAAAGTCATTCACCAAATAACTGGCACCCAAATTCAATTGAGTGGACATGGTACTCATAAATGCAGCAATGAGCGATGCGGCAACCAACCCCAATAGCCCCGATGGCAATAAGGTAAGCATGGCGGGATAGGCCACATCATGACCCAATTTATCCGCCGGTAAATTCGGGAACGCTTTTTGAATGTCCGATAATTCAGGGAATACAACCAAAGATGCTAAGGCAATCAATATCCACGGCCAGGGACGGAGTGCATAATGGGCCACATTAAAAAAGAAAGTGGCACCCACTGCATTTTTTTCATCTTTGGCAGAAAACATTCGTTGCGCAATATATCCGCCGCCGCCGGGCTCCGCACCGGGATAATAACTGGCCCACCATTGGACCGCCAGGGGCACTAACAACACAGGCACCCACGCATTTGGATTAGATAAATCCGGAATAAGAGAAAGTTTATCCACAACATTTGTGTGAGTAATCAGGTTAGAGAGTCCACCAATTTCCGGTAAACCTAAAATATAAAACATTCCCCAGATGGAACCAACCATGGCCAAGGTGAATTGAACAAAATCTGTAATAATGACTGCCTTGAGTCCACCTAATGTGGAATAGGCCAATGTAATGGAACAAGCAATAGTCAACGTGACCCATCCGGGTAAACCCAATACAATTTCACCAAATTTTATGGCAGCCAAACTCACCGCACCCATAACCAATACATTAAAGACCAATCCCAGATAAAGGGCGCGAAAACCCCTTAAAAATGCGGCGGGTTTTCCGCTATATCGAAGTTCATAAAATTCGATATCGGTCAAAACACCTGACCGTCTCCAAAGTTTTGCATATACAAATACAGTTAACATTCCTGTGAGCAAAAATGCCCACCAACCCCAGTTACCGGATACACCATTTTGCCGAACAAGGTCCGTCACTAAATTGGGTGTATCGGTAGAAAAGGTGGTGGCCACCATGGATACGCCTAATAGCCACCAGGGCATATTTCGGCCAGCTAAAAAGAAGGATTGTGTATCCTTGCCCGCTTTTCTTGAAACCCAAAGACCTACGATGAGTGAAAGGGCGAAATAAGCACTAATAATGGTCCAGTCTAATGTTGATAATAGCAATTTGTTTTCTCTTTAGTTTAATAATTATCTATAAAGTTAATACAGACTTTTAAGGATCGAAACTCGAAAACTAAATTAATTTAGTGATTTTTATCACAATCCTTATTTCTGGCATTATCTAAATTAACCTATTCATTTTCTACAATTCTTTTGAAAAACCATACAGAATTACAATTACTTGAAAAAATTAAAACCGGGGATAAAAAAGCTTTCCGGAAAATTTTCCAGTTATACCACCAGCCATTATTTCGGTTTACAGTTAGTCGCGTTCATGACCCGGATATTGCCAGCGATATTGTCCAAGATTCCTTTGTTCGTGTTTGGAAAAATCGAAAATACATTCAATCTAAAAAATCATTTTTCAGTTATATCGCTACCATTGCATCCAATTTAACTAAGGACCATTTCCGCCATCAGGCCGTCCGCCAAAAACATGAGAGCCAAATTGAATCTGAATTGTATACCGCCGCGGAAAATATTGAAAATCGAGAGGAAAAAGAAGAAATACAGAAAAATATATTGGAAGCCATTCATTCACATTTGCCGGAAAAATGCAGGAATATTTTTATCTTAAGTCGTATTGAAGGTCTGTCATCGAAAGAAATTGCGGATGTGATGAATCTCTCAGTACGCACCGTAGAGAATCAACTATATAGAGGATTAAAGATCCTCAGAAATAAATTATCGAAATGCTTATGAGTAGTTTTATACCCTCAATCGTTTACTTATTGAATCCTTGGCGGAGGAACCCCATGGGAATAACAATAAAATAAAACAAAACGAAAAGAGAGAGAAAAATGAAACGTATAATTCTACTCACAGCTATGCTGACAATCATGGCTTGCGAAGATAAAAATGGTGAGGACGGTGCTTTAACCGGAACTTGGAAACAGACAAATATGGGTACATATGCCAATGAAAACTGTTCTGGTGCTTTGGATTATTCAAATTGGGCCTCAATGGTGGCATTCGGCTTTAAGAATGAAATGACTTTCAAGTCTGATGGTACCGGCACATTTACATCTACTGGCGGTGGTGAAACGGACGAGTTTCCCTTTACCTGGGATGAAAGTAAGAGCCAAATTTGTGCAATGGGTGAATGCTTCACCTACACATTAGTTGGAGATAAATTCACGATTGACCAGGCGAATGATGCCAATTGTGAAGATGACAATGGAGAAGAATCGGGTCACACATCAAAAACCACGTGTGAAGCAGCTGGAAACTGGTGGACAGAAGCAGTCTGCTACCAAATGGAATTCACCAAGGACTAAGTGGTAATAAATTTGGTAAAGGACTCGATTAGCCGCCAATGTTAATACATTACACATTTGTAAAAGCAGTTAAAAGGTCGGAGTTTTTCCTGACCAAAACTTTTTATTCTATCCGACAAAAAGATTGTTGTGAGTAAAACATCTGGCTTTTTCGTAATCCTATTGAATCCACGGCGGGGGTCGTCGGGAAAATTAATTAACCAAAAGAGGATAATATGAAATTAATCACAAAATTAATCGGCGCCATAATGCTATTGGGAGTTTTCGCTTGTGAAAATGAACCGGTAGATAATGGGGATCAGAATAAACTGATTGGGACATGGTTCAAGAACCAGCGTGCCAATGCGAGGACATTTGATAAAACAGGATCGGATATTTCTAATGGTACACTGGCCTCATGGAATTATGAAACAGTCGTCACGACCAATAGCGATCAAAATGCAAAGGATCTTTTTTCAGAAGGCATTGGCGGTATTGATGTTTCTGAAAAAGACGATGCCACCTTAACCTATATGTTTGTTTTTGAAGGGGAAAATGGAGAAACGGATGAAAAAATGATAAATGCTTTTCTTACCAATTTTTCCTTCATATCTGACGAAATTCAATTTCCGTTTTACGGATTGTCTTTAGGAGAACAAGAATGGATAGATTCAACGGGTGCGACAGGACCTGTCGACTATAATGCATCCTTATATGTGCAAACAGATGATTCAACGTACACTATGTATAATGGGAACGTTGATTTTTCCTACGATGGAAAATCATTAACGGTAATGGAATCAACCTTAATTGAATATGAAGGTGATAAAGCCATAACCATTAAAGGAGATTTGGCTCATAGTTTCATTGCTGTTCCTGCGAATACACCCACTGTTATAAACACATTTGGGGAGGATAATGTTGGAATAGATCAAGGTGGATGGACCATTGACATAAGAGAAGACGGTAAATGGGTTGAATTGTATCAATGGGATGAATGGTCTGACTCTACTGTAGCATCTTGGGAAGTAGATGATGATATTCTAAAAGTTACTTATGATTTTTCTGAAAAGGGTGATATTGATCCACAATCAAACGATGATCCTTATCCATACATCATAGAATTCAGTTACAAAATTGAAAACAACGAGTTATTACTCACGAACGAATACAATATTTGTGATGATAATTTTGCGGAATTTTGTTTAACTTTTTTTGAGTATATCTATGGGTTTGATCCAGGTAGTCTCGAATCAATTGTTGATCGAACAAGTATGACGTTTACTCAAACGCCAAGTTCATCCAGCAAAATGTTGGCTTCTGAGCCAACTGAAAAAGCGCGACGTAAAATGCTAAAAGAAATCAACGCATTTTTGAGCCAAAGACAACAATAAAACAATAATAAGCTGACATATGGGATCATTCAATAACAAACTTGTAGGCGATTTAAAAAAGCTTTGGCAGCTTTCCAAGAAAATCTCTCTGCCCAAAGCGCCTGATTCAGATGAAGCCTGGGATCTTCTTTCCCAGCGTCTCGATATCGAAGATCGCCTTGAAGTCTCTTCCAGTTTACCTTCAAAATCAAAACTGGTTTGGTCTCAACCAAAGCCACGGCTTGCTCTCGCCATGGCTTTGGTCGTGTTGGCTGTCGTTATTTCTCCATCTCTTTATCGATTGATTGATCAAAATACATTAATGGCGAACCGTGGCCAAACGATCGAAGAAACGCTGCCCGATGGATCTATCATTACTTTAAACGCTGAATCCCAGATCGCTTATGGTTCAGCATTTGGAAAAGGCAATAGAAATATCACCCTTATGGGTGAAGCTTATTTTGACGTGGAAAAAAATAATGTTCCATTTACAATTCAAGCGGGGGAAGCCACGGTGACTGTTGTGGGGACGGAATTTAATGTCCGTGCACGCAATGATCAGATTGAGGTGGCGGTAAACGAAGGAATTGTAAAAGTTATAAGTGAGGATAGCACCATTACCCTAACAGCAGGTCAAATGACTTCCTTTTTTCAAGGCGACTTTCCGAATTTATTTGGTTCTTTACCATTCCAAGGGTACCCGGGGTGGGTCCAAAATCAACTCATGTTTCATGAAACAGAATTATTATTTGTCTGCCAAGAGATCGGCAGAAGATTTGATGTGAAGATTGAACTGATGGATAAGAATCTTGAACCCATCACAGTTACGGGGGTGATTGATGCTTTGGATATTAAATCCGTTTTGTCTACATTGACTTTTCTCACCCAGCGTAACTATGAGAGCAAGGATGGTAAAATCATTATCTACTAAAATTATTCCATACCTGTTTCTTCTCTTTTTAATTATACCGTCACTACACGCGCAGTCTTCTCCTGAGGATGATTCTGTTCAACTCACATTCCAGAATCTTCCACTTAAAACAGCGCTGGATTCCCTGATTCGAACCTTTCGTATGAACATTTTGTACCAGGATCGCCACGTAGATGGGTGGGCTGCGTCATTGAATTGTAACCCTTGCTCAAAAGAAAAAAGTCTTGAAAAGTTATTAAACGGATCGCGTCTTATTTGGAAGCGAAAAAATAATCAATTCGTGATTAGTAAACCTTGGTTTGTCCCCATTGGCCGAAGTCTTTCTGGTATTGTTACTGATTCAGAAACCGGCGAACCACTTCCTTATGTTGATGTGTTTATTCAAAACTCATATTGGGGAACCATCACCAACCAGGATGGCTATTTTACCCTTGCGGGAGTTCCCTTTAAAACCATGGGACTACACATCGCCCATGTGGGATATAAAACTAAAATACATGATTTAAGGGATTCATTCTCTAATGCCCATTTAAAGATTCAGTTAATATCCACTGTTTTGTCAGGCAATCCTATTCAAGTGGTTGGGAGCCATGATTCATTATTGGATACGGAGTCCAATTCACATCATTCTGTATCCCCAAGACTGGTAGAACAAGTGCCTGGGTATGGACAAAAGGATGTCATGCGTACCCTCCAACTTTTACCAGGGATTAATGTTGGTAAAGTGAATGATGCGGGTATTTATATTCGGGGTGGTACACCGAATCAAAACTTAATCATGTTTGATGGTATTACCATGTATCATGTGGATCATATGTTTGGATTTTTCAGTGCATTCAATCCAGCTGCAATTAAAAATATTCAAGTCTATAAGGGTGGGTTTCCTGCCAAATACGGCGGCAGATTATCCAGCGTCCTTAATTTATCCGGCAAAAATGGAAATTCAAAGAAACCTGGGTTTTCGTTATATACCAATTTGCTTTCAACCGGCGTCTCATTTGATAGACCCATCTTCAATAGAAAAGGAAACATATTCTTTTCCGCAAGACGATCTCACATTGATTTATTGAAGTCACCTCTTTATGACCAAATATTCAACTATATCAGCGGGGAAGATATTGGTGGAATAAGTACTGAATTGGCTCAAACAGATTCTGTCATTGTTCATAAAAAAGAACCTCGATTTTATTTTTATGACCTCAATACAAAAATAACTTTTATGCCCACACCAAAGGAGGTGATATCATATAGTCTCTACCGCGGGCAAGATTATTATAATCATTCTTTGGATGAAACAACCATGGGGCTGGATATCAATACAAGATATCGGTTTAAGTTAGAGGACCAAAACAAATGGGGAAACCTTGGCCAAAGTATGCGATGGGCTCGTCAATGGGATTCGGGTATTTACTCTAATTTGTTTCTTTCAAGTAGTAAATATCAAACCGCATATCAATCCACCAGTTCTTATGATGGCCCCTGGGAGGAACCTTTTAAATATCAATTTGGTGAAAAAAACATTGTTAGAGATGTGACCATAAAATTAGAAAATGATTGGTCCTATTCATCATCTCATTCGTTGGGATTCGGATTTGGACTGTCGAAATTTGATTCTGAATACACCAGTGAATATGCAGACACAACTACTGTTGTTTTAGATAAAACAAATGCACCTCAATATTTTGGATATCTCCAAGACAAATGGACGCCAAATTCCAAACTTAAAATCGTAGGGGGTCTTCGGGGGAATTATTATAATAAAACGTCACAATTTTATATCGAGCCTCGATTTTCTGGTGTGTATAAAATGTCCGATAAATTCAGTTTGAATGGGGCTGCCGGTGTGTATTACCAATTCCTGAATCGATTTATCAATGAAAATTCATTAGATGGCGCCAACGATTTTTGGATGGTTTCAGACAATTCCAACCCGCCCGGAAAATCAAATCACTTCATTCTGGGTGCTCAATGGATTGGGAAACCATTTTCAATTGAAGTTGAAACCTATTATAAATCCTTGAAAAACCTGATTGAATTCGATCGGTCATCTTCATTTTTGACTGAAGACCCATTTCTAATTGGAAATGGAACCGCATCAGGGATAGATATTTTATTTAAAAAGCACTCGAAAAACCTTCAATCTTGGCTTTCTCTTTCAACGGGTAAGGTTACATATACATTCCCGGAGATCAATGGGGGAAAATCCTTTTTGGCTGATCATGACAGAACCCATCAAATAAAATGGCTTAATATTTATAATTTTGGTCAGTGGAAACTATCCAGTATCTGGACTTATTCAAGTGGCCATCCAAACACACCATTGTCCGCATTTGAAAAGGTTACCGGTGATTTTGATTTCACCTATTATAGTATTAAACCAGGGTCTAAAAATTCGGAGCGACTTAAACCAAATCATCAATTGAATATTCATGCAAGCCGATTCATTAAGATTGGTGCGGTCAAAGTAAATATTGAGCTGGGGATAATTAATCTTTATAATTACAAAGGCGTCAGCTATCGGAGATATCAATATTGGGAATACCCCATAAAAGTTCGAGACATTTATACAATGCCATTTACCCCAACAATTGGTTTTCAATTGAATTATTAATATGGATCATCTAAAGTAAAATTGGTTGATTTCACTCTATCCTTTTCTAATCTACAGAAACGAACCGACTCAATTAAAATGAGATATTACCGAAGTAAGTTTAATCATTGAATCTCTCATTAAATCCCTGATGTGACTGTACTCACACAGGGTCTTAATTTTGTGAGTATAAATGGTTTCTTAACCGTTATTATAATAATCGTAGACACTCTAAACGATTTATTATGGTGACATCATTAATGTTATTGATTCACAACAAATTAAATGGGAGTTATAAAATGAAAAAAATAATCATTCTTTTTTTGAGTTTAGTTATTGCCACCTCTTTTCTTATTTCACAAGGCGTGGAAAACTTAACTGACGACCAGAAAATAGAATACAATAAAAGAAAGCTTACCGTAGAAAAGGCTTTAGAAACATCGAATGGTATGTTAGGATTCCTTGGCATAAAGATTAATACATGGCGTGCATTTAGAGGCCTTACTCACCAAATTGAAAATGAAGAATTTTTTCGAATAACAGGATATGACGAAGAAGCCAATGAAGTTAAAAAGACCCTTAAAGATGCAAATAGTAAAGAATTGTTGGGAAAGGGCCTGTCTTTTATATCAGCATTTGGGCATTTTTATCAATATTCGGTAGATCCGAATCCTAAGTACGGCCCGAACGGGCCCCTAAACTACAGATATAACCCTACTCTAACCGATATTTTAGGTGTGATGGCTGGGATTGGGGGTATGTATTTAATGGTTAAAGGTAAATTGATGAAACAAAAACCTGTTGCACCCTATCAATTAGTATCCGATATAGCTGATGAGTATAATAAAAATCTTATCGCAGTGGTAATACAATCCAACGTATCAACACCATAGTCGGGATTAAGGCGGTGATTTATTTATCTTTAATATCGATCGTCTAACCCAAAAATGGGTTGATTCGTTTTCCACTTTCCCCGGGTAAAATCAGGAATTTTTACCGAAGTACTATTTAATCGAATTGATTTTTCTGATAAGGGTACAATGACACTCATACTGACTGCATCATATACATCAATTACCGGCGTTTGATTATCTTTTAATGCTTCTACAAATGCCCGAACCACAAAGAAGTCCATACCGCCATGACCGGCACCAGAGGCTTGATCCTCAAACTTTTTCCATAACGGGTGGTCATATTCTTTCATATAAGCTTCGTCTGATTCCCATCGATGAGATTTGGGACTTTTTCCCTCGATATAAATCGAATTGTTGTCCTTCATCCACAACCCCTGGGTCCCTTGCACACGAAAGTTTAGAGAGTAAGGTCTTGGCGAATTGGTATCATGACTGAGCATAATGGTTTGGCCATTTGCACACTTGATGACTGTGGTCACTACATCGCCTAATTTAAAATCCACCTTTGCATTGGGATGATCTGCACCCCCATTTTCCACAATATATTTATGAAGGCCACGAGATTGAGTTGCTGTGGATGTAAGGTGAACCATACGGTTTCCTCTGTTGATATCCAACATGGGACTCACCGGTCCTAATCCATGAGTTGGATATAAATCCGCATTCCGATCCACAGAATGCTGGGTTCGCCAAGCTGCTTCAGAAAATGCCTTCTCTCCAAACTCCACACCGCCGCCATAGGCCTCTTTGCCATCATTAAATTTTACATGACGGAGATCATGTTGATAGCCGCCCTGGCAATGAAGGAGTTCACCAAACAATCCTTGCCTTACCATATAGAGGACGGCCATGATATCCCGGCGGTAATTTACATTTTCCATAATCATACAGAGTTTGCCGGTCTTTTCCGATGTATTTACCAAATCCCAACATTGATTCACAGTCAAAGCAGCGGGCACTTCTGTGCCTACATGAATGTTATTCTCCATAGCAGCCATGGCCATGGGATGGTGCCATTCCCAGGGGGTGGCTATATAGACCCCATCCAAATCTTCTTTCTCCACCATGTTTCGAAAATCTTCGGGACCATCTTTATATATTTTTGGTGCCGGTCGGCCTTGCTTTGCAAATACTTTTAGTACCATTTCTATCATTCGATCATCAATATCGCAAATGACAGGTATATCTACATTAGGACGGTTAAGCAACAATCGGGTCATTCCCTGGCCCCTAAACCCAGTTCCAATAATTCCAACCTGAAGTTTGCTTGATGATGACCCAAATAACGATGTTGGTAGTATGGATGCGGCCACGCCGGCTACAGCAGTGGTTTTAATAAAATCTCTTCTATTCATTTTTGACATTGTATTATTTCTCACTATTGTTTTAATGAAGATTAAAATATTAAACTTATGACTCATCTTAAATTATTTTAAGATCACCAAGATTCAAACAAATTAACTCAATGGTCAAATAAATGAAAAAACAAACTATTCCTATATTATTAATTTTATCTCTTTTGACCACTTCATGTGAGGTACAGTCTTTAGACGTCCAGGGTCACCGGGGAGCACGTGGACTACGACCGGAGAATATGCTATCCGGTTTTGAATACGCCATGGATCTCAATGTAACTACAATCGAATTGGATGTGGCTGTAACACGGGACAGGCACGTTGTCGTAACCCATAATCCTTATGTCCATATAAAACTCTGTCTCAATAAGGATGGATCTTCCATTCGTCCTGATACACTTGGACTCGGCCCTTTTATTAGAGATTTAACTTTAGCAGAAGTTCTGACCTATGATTGCGGCAGTTTAAACCCGGATCCATCCCGGTTTTCTGAACCGCCTAGAATCAATATTCCCGGTGAAAGAATGCCAACCCTTATTGACCTTTTTGATTTGATTCGCGAAAAAGGCAGTCAGGTCAACCTGAATATTGAAATGAAGATTGATCCCCGTTACGATATTACAATCCCCGAACATGAATTTGTTAAAACTGTAGTTGATGTTGTGCAGAAAAGTGGGATGAAAAATCGAATCAATCTTCAATCCTTTAATTGGCGGACACTGGAAATAGCCAAAAATATTGATCCGGAAATCAAGACAGCCGGGTTATTAGGGGAAAATTCATTTAAATCAATCAGTGATTCAGTTCCAAGCCCATGGTTGAATGGCATCAATTTTGAAGACGCCGGTGGATCTGCCCTTGATATATTGAATGAAGCAAAATCATTTATTGATATTTTTTCACCTGCATGGCGTTTGGTGGTTCCAGGAGATTCACTCTATCTGAACAGCACAGTTCAGGAAATTCAAAATGCCGGTTTCCCGGTGATTCCCTGGACGGTTAATCAACAAAAAGAAATGGCAACATTAATTGATCTGGGTGTCGATGGAATTATTACCGATTATCCTGACAGCCTCATTTTTTTGTTGGATGAGTTGGGGATAAACGTTCGTTAAATCGGTTGAAATTCTAATATAATTTTTCAATAATAAGCTTTTGGCTGCTTCTGTTTTTTGTCACAACTAATTGGCTTGTTTCTCTATCCAACTGAATCAATTTATCCGAATGATTAAATATTTTGCCCACAACAGCATGCGTAGAATATAATCCTCCCAGCCATTTTCTTTTATCGCTGATATATAGGAGGTCCCCTTCCACCCCTTCCAAATCCATCGCCAATGCATTCGAAATATCTACCAACGGCAGATTCCCCGTTCCTGTAATGACGGGATTACGATTCATGATCTCAGCCATTGCCATTGATTTTTTACTGGCATTTTCTTTTCCCGAAGAACCCTTATACAGAATAATCGCATCTTTCACCGTACCCCAGACCAATCCTTTCTGTCGTATCTCTAATTCCGGCTTTGTAAAAACAGTGACCCCAATTCCAATAGCTGCACTTATAGAAATACCATAGAAAGCACGCATAAATTTGAATTGTTTCATGCCATCAAAAATGCCATCTCCCACATCCACCATGGGAACACCATGGGCAAAAGGAATAATCACTTGAGGAACAAATAGAGAAAAAACAATGGCACCCATACCTCCCACCAATGTGAAAAGGGCTGCTTTTCGAGTAAACCGTTTCCAAAATACGCTGAATAGTAATGCAATCACCAATGGAGGCGTTACAGCCGCCGTAAACGCACCATGGGCTGCATAAATCGTTTTGAATGACATAAAAACAGGAACCAATAAAATCCCCAATATGGTGACAGATACTGAACTAATCCTGGCCATTTTGAGTAATTGCTTTTCATTGGCTTTGGGATTCATGGGGCGATACACATCATTTACCACAATGGCCGCAACAGCGGTAATCAATGTATCCACCGTGGACATGAGTGCGGCGGTCATGGTGGCCAAAATCAACCCGAATACGCCGGGGCGACTTAGAAAATCTGATGCAATGAAAAAAGCTTCATCCGCTTGGATGTCACCGGGAAGAATGCCTCCATGAACCAAGGCTTTTGCCACCCAGCCACCAGAAGCAACCACACAGGCTGCAATAGGCATGAGTACCAAGATAACCGTAAAAATAGCTTTCCGGCCATCCTGAAGGGATTTCGTGGATAAAAACCGCATGATTATACCTTGGTTCAAAAAATAAAACATGGCTGTATTGGCAATCCCATCCTGCCAAAATATCCCCACACTGGGGAAGGAAGGATCTTCATTAAAATTGGGAAACGGTAACTTATGCGCTCTGGGCAAATGCTGCCAAAACTCTTCCAACCCTCCCAGATAATTAATTCCCAAAAATAGAATCATTATTCCTGTCCCCAATAACATGAGTCCTTGAAATAAATCAGTCATGATTACACTGGTTTGTCCCCCAGCTGTCACATAAATGGCAGAAATCGATGCTACCAGAATTGCGGCAGTAAATATGGGCCATCCCAGGAGGATATTCAATACCTTCCCCATGGTGAAGAGGTTTACACCCACATATCCAATGAGGTAAATCAAAATAAAAGCGGTGACCCATTTTCGAACGGTTCGATCGAATCTTCGTTCAAAATATTCCGGGATGGATGTAATCCGAGAAAAGTATAAAATGGGCAACCACCCAAAAAGTAAAAGCGGCAACCAAATCCAATCATTCAAATAGGTTTGGCTACTTCCAATTCCGTAGGTATAGGCTACACGACTGTATTTTACAAAACTATAAGAACCCACCGTTGTGGCAATCAAACTAAACGTAATGAGCCACCAAGAAAATCGCTGACCCCCAAAGAAAAAATCTTTGACCGTTTTTTGTCGTCTACCGAAATAGGTTCCAATGATTAAAATGAGTAAAAAGTAAAATACCATAATACCATAATCAATGGGTGCCCCAAGGGTAGGACTTCTTTCAGGATTACCATAGAAGGGAACGGGTGGTCCTGTTGAGAAATTTCCAAATTGCAAATACCCCTGAAGTACAAAATAAAAGAAAAGAGGAATCATTACGAAAAGCAGGTTTCGCAACCCATTCCCAGTTGCACTTAGGTATCCCTGGCGGTATGCGAAGATTAACCCAGTGGTAAAAACGATACCACCTATTATGAATTGATATGAAAACATCATGATTATTTTATCAGTCGTAAGTTGAAAATTAACAATTGTGACTCATACAATTACGCAACTGATTTCAATATTGACAAAAAGAGCCCCTATAAATCCCCCTTTCCAAAGGGGGCATGGGGGATATCAATAATATTGATGCTCTTTGAGGGGTTTTTGAGCAGGACGACTCCGGTATGGTCATTCTTCCCTACGGGGCAGGCACGTCCTGCTCCGGTATGTGGGAGAAATAGGATAGAAAGACATTTATATTATCCCCAGCCTACATTTCATTACGGCGGGCCCGTCTACTTTCAATAAATTGAAATACGAATCGGGCAGGCCCGTCATCAAGATGCCGGGTAGGCAAGCTTTGACAAGGGAGATTTTTTTTAATTTACGGATGAAATAAAATCACCGAGACGCTGAACCATGGCTTTAAATCGAGGATGATGATCCTGGATAAAGGAATTGGGATTTGGATTTTGTTGATAGGCTCGTACCAGCGTTGCCGCCGCTTCATCACTTTCTGCATCGATATAACTGGTGGCCAATCGAACCGCATATTGGTCAGGATTATCTAAAAATTCAGATCCTCCTAAAACAGCTATTTCATATTTCTCTAATAAATGGAGACTTAATTCATGATCAGAGTGAACCCCTTTTGATTTTAAAGATTCCGCCCATGGCATAAAGTTGGGATACAAATAAAATGCACCTTGAGGAGATGCACAGGGAATACCCATATCAGCCATTTGATTGTATAAATATTGCGTCCGTATTTGGTGCATGGCGCCGCATGTATGGATATAATTTTTAATTTCAGAAGAATCTTCATAAGCGGTGATAGATGCATATTGTATAGGTGCTGGCACGCAAGACCATATTGAACCGGCAATATGACGAAAACCATCAATAATTTGATTCCCAATTTCACCCTCCGGAACAACTGCAACACCCATTCGCCAGCCGCCCAATGACAATATTTTACTCAACCCACCCAAAACGACGGTGCCTTCTGGATAATATTGCGCAGGTGTTGTATGGGTAAATCCATCATGGGTTAACAGACTGTATATCTCATCGCTTAGAATGACAATATCATTCTTTCGGCAGTATTCAGCCACAGCTTTAATATTCTCTTTTGATAAAATTGTCCCCGTTGGGTTGTTTGGATTGGTGAGAACCAACATACACGGTCCCGGGGTCGCTTGGGCACGGGCCTTGGCTAAGGCATCAATGGACACTTGAAACCCGTTTCCACGATCTAAATCAAATGTTATAACCTGACGGTTATTCAGTTCTGCATGGTCTTTATATGAAACCCAGGCTGGTACGGGTAATATCACATCTCCCGGCAAGGAATGTATGACCGCATATAATAAGGACTTACTCCCCACACCGACAATTATCTGGTTTTCATTTGATGTCAAATTAAAATGCTGATTATAGAATTTAGAAACCTGTTGGCGTAAATCTTTGATCCCCTGAATGGGAACATAACTATGTTTACTGGCACTTTTTTCAAGTGCATCGGCCATGACTGGGTGAACGGGAAACCGGGATTCTCCAAACCCAAAATGGTAAACATTTTTACCTGCTTCCCACATAGAATTGACTTTCTCATTCATGACTAATGTTGCAGATCCGTACATAATTTATTTCTTTCTCTGAGAATGTTTTTTGACTAAATCGAGTAAAATCTGGTACATAGTTTTCACTAAGTGGGATTGGGGATTATTTATCTTTTCTATCAAACCAATCGTCCGGATAACCGGTTTTTTACCAAATGGTATCACGCGAATATGCTTTGGAAATGGTTCAGCAATATCTCTCTGGGGAACAACTGATACACCCAATCCATGAGCCACCATCTGGGATACGGCTTCGAGTGAATCCATTTCCATACTGGTCTTCACTTTTATTCCCCGCTCGCGCAAGTGTTCTTCTGTCAATCTCCCCTCCCAGGATAATCGCTGAAATCGAATGAAAGGCAATGACTCCAATATTTCTCTATCCAATTTCCCTTTTGCATTCTCCGGTGCGATAACAACCATTTTTTCATGAACAAAAGGATGCCAACTTAATCCAGGCAAGAGTTGTTTAGGTTCGTTGACAATAGCCGCAGCAATAAGACCCCGATTCACTTTCTGGGATAAATCTATCGAGAAACCACTGATTATATTTACATTGAAATTGGGATGAGATTCCCGTAAAACGACTAACGCTTCCGGAAGTAATCCGGATTGAATAGTGGGAATTGTACCCAACTGAAGCGCACCGGTTAACTGTTCAGATAAGTTTTCATTTAAATCTGAACACATTTTCAGGATTTCACGTGCGTGGCGTCCAAATTCCAATCCTTTGAGTGTAGGCGTTGGGGGTCGAGTGACTCGGTCAAACAATTCTACGCCCAATTCTTTTTCCAGCATTTTTATCTTAATACTAATGGCAGATTGAGTTAGTCCAATCGCTTCACCAGCTGCTGTGAATCCACCATGATTTAAAACAGCAACTAATGTTTCAAGTTGTCGAAGTTCCATTTTTACATCTGAATATGAGTATTTTATTAAAATCTATTACGATGATCATTCACCATCCCTATCATATGTCCGTCCCTAATTAAAAAGGCGGTAACTTTTCAGCCACCGCCTTCTTTTTTACGAGTCTTTCATGAAGATTAAAAGTTAACGTTGTCCATCATACTCTCAAAAACCGTCTAATGGTAATTTGGTCCTATGGGATTAATCTTACCTTCATTAAAAGGTGCAAAGCTGGTATGTGATCAGTATCGTTCATTAAGTGGGGAAAGAGGGCAATATGAATTCCCACTGTAATACCATCCATCTTTACCACTCCCAGCATTTGCAAATTCGTTAACTTTTATACCTCAACATCTATTTTTAGAAATTGTACATTAAGCGAATGTAAGTCATACCACCGTGGTACCCGAGAGGGGAACGACGGGGATAAGGCATTCCTTGTGAAGCACGTTGTCTCAATCTCATTTGGATATGCATTGGTTACATTATTGGCACCAAAAACAACATTAAGATTGTTGCTGACGGCATATCTTAATTCAAGATCAATAAATGTAATTGGATCAATCACATCTTTCTGACTGCGTTCATCAATGGATTCACTATAGTAGTTCAAACGAACCATTGCAGACATTGCATTTCCAATTGGCCGAGTCACTGTTGCTGTGAGACGGTCTTGAGGAAGATTGTTTTCAAGATTCTCTACATTTCCATCAGACACGGGGTTTAATCCATTCACCTGATTTTGTCTAACCACTTTGGTTTCGTTGTGATTCATGGCAAGACTCAGATTGGTTTCACCCATTTTATACACTGCAACAAGATCATAACCGGTTGTTTTTGTATCAAGTGCATTGGTATAAAACGCCAGTTTTTTAAACTGAGGATTATTTTCAACTGCAAGAGAACGTGATTTGATAATCTTTCCTGTGATATCAATTGAGTACATATCAAAGGTCAAGTTCAGACCGCTCATTGGATTGGACGTAAAACCAAAACTGGTATTCACTGCTGTTTCAGGAACAAGTTCTTTTCCACCCAATGCAACAGCAAGTGGATCTGTGGAACGAACGGTACCTTCCTGTACCTGTTTTCCTGTGGGACCATCAAATGATGTCACAATACCCGTATAGTTGGATTGGCCAGGGGTCGGTGCTCTAAAGCCGGTAGAATAACCACCGCGCAGTGTAACCAAGTTCCCAACGGAATAGCGACCAGCCACTTTAATATTACTGGTTGACCCAAAGTCAGAAAAATTTTCTGACCTGGCCGCAACCTGAAGAAGCAGTGCATCACCTAAACCATATTCTACATCTGCATAATAAGCGGTATTCTGTCGAGCAAATACACCCTCAGCATCTGGACCAGTTCCAGGCATACCATTGGCTGCCAATCCTGGTGCAGTATAGTTACTACCGGTTGAAGGATCTGTCAACAAGGCGACATCCGCCCAAGGACCGGGCATCCAAGATTCTTTTTGCCCTTGCAACATTGTATATTCTTCTTCCCGCCATTCAGCACCAAATGCTAAATTAATATCATCGGAAATGGGATAGGAGAAATCAGCATTCAAGTTTGTTTCAGCTTGTTCCAAATCGCCAATATCGAAATTATGAGGCGAATACGGACCCCATGAGAGGTTCAATGTATTCTTCAAATAATAGCTAATATGATTCTTACCATAACTGGCGCTGAAATCGTATTTCAACCCTGTAGCCATATCACCTTTAATACCCACGACGGAACTTAAATCATTGCCATGACCTTCCAGGCGAGGTGTAAATCCTAAGGGATACGTATCACCCCAGGCAAAGTTACCTTTTGATGGATCTGTTGGATCGATCGGGATGGCAGTCAAAGCACCTGATTTTCCGGCGGCACGCAGGAAGAAACTATATTCTCCAAATGTGTCAGCGTAATTACCGAAAGAGTAAGCTTCAACGTTATCACTTATTTTTAGACCTGCATTCCAAACGGAACGAAAACCATCATTTTGTGGGCGACCCCAGTTCATGGCTGTTTGCCATTCATCTACACTTTGGCCATCAGTTCCGTCCCATCCTTTATAACCAACTGAAGCTGATTTATGTTGATTACCACGAGAAAGTTCAGGTCTACTAGAATATTCAAAACTCAGATTAACAAATCCATTCTTTGTAAGTGGTAACCCAATATTGGTCGCTAAAGTCACATCGGTTTCACCGCCGCGTCCATTGGGCGCTTTCATCCAATTTCCACCGGTCAGTTGAACATCAAATCCAGAAGAATTATCTTTCAGGATGAAATTCATTACACCTGCAATGGCATCTGAACCATATTGTGCAGAAGCACCGTCGCGGAGGACTTCAAGCCGTTTAATGGCGATACTTGGAATCATACCTACATCTACTGCTTGGGCACCCACATTCATGGCAGCACCAAAATGTGAAATCAATGCGGAACGATGACGACGTTTGGAATTGGTCAGTACCAGGATGTTATCTGGCGGCAAACCGCGCATAGACGTCGGTCTTACAAATGCTGCACCATCACCTGTCAAAGGTGTGGCATTAAATGAAGGAACGAGATTTTTCAGTGTTTCTGTCATATCACCGTTTCCTTGACGCCGTAATGTTACATTATCGAATCCATCGATGGGCGATGGCGATTTCATGGCTGTACGTCCGGCTGCACGTGTTCCTGTCACAAATACATCTGCACCGGCTACAGCATCAACTACCAATGAAAAGTTGGCAGTGGATGCACCATCTCCTACGGACACAGACTGACTTGCAGACTGATATCCGATGTAAGTCGCCGTCACTGTGTAGCTGCCGGCGGGAACATTATTGATTGAATAGGCACCGTCTGTATCAGTCGCTGCCCCTAAGATGTACCATCTACAATGAGGTTGGCACCGGGTAAGCCATTTCCGTTTTCATCCGTAACTGAACCGGAAATAGACCCGCTTTGAGCCAATATCATTGAAAAAGTACTGAGAATAACTAATATGCTCTTAAATTGTTTTAGCATCATACTCTCCTGCTCTCCTTTCGTTATGTTTAAAATAAATCCTCCTCTTAAGGATGTTAACCTTCAATTTAGGTTATCACTCTTGAATAATCAAATTAAATTAACCGGGTGGATATCATAAAGTCAAATGAATTTAAAATATAAATATCATTAATTATATTTATGTTATTCTGGTTTTACACTTCGGATTATTTCCTATAATCCAATGGTGGTTCTCGATCGCCCAACAAGGAATAATAATTAAATGTGGGACCTCTTCTCTCAATCAATTCTTTTTTGGCATTCTTGACTGCTTCAGGATTGTTGTATAAATCCACTGCGGTACCAGCAATTGTTTTGGCTGCATTCATCATACCTTTCATACCGATACTCATGCCGCCGGCAGCCACAGCCTGCCATGTATGGGCCGACGTACCCGGCACCCAAGTTGCGGTTCGCAAGCCAGCTGTGGGCACCATCCAACTTACATCGCCCACATCGGTAGATCCTTTTCCTCGCGTAAACTTAAATGGCTGAACGGTACTTGCGGAGGACACATCCAGATTGGGGTTTCTCAATGTTTCATGAATTTGATCTGCAAATAATTTTTCCTTTTTCGAATAGTTGACACCTCCTATTTCTACTAAATTATTATACATTATTTTTTGGGCTACATTATTGGCCAATACAGGGCGGTTTCCATGAATAATTTCATAATCTAAACGGGTGCCCGTTCCCAATGCCGCTCCTTCGGCTGTTTGCAAAACTCTCTCCCATAATTCTTCCAGAATATCCACATTAAAATCTCTGACGTAATAAAATACTTCGGCAAAATCAGGCACAACATTAGGGGCATTCCCCCCACGGGTGATGACATAATGAATTCGCGATTCATCCGGAATATGCTCCCGCATGAGATTCACCATATAATTCATAGCTTCCACTGCATCTAAAGAGGATCGACCTTTTTCTGGCGCACCGGCCGCATGGGCTGAATATCCATGGAACCTAAATTTGGCTGAACGGTTGGCCATAGACGTAGACGGGCTGGCTGCGTTGCGATCCCCTGCATGCCAATGGAGCACCACATCCACATCATCAAATAATCCGGCACGAACCATATATACTTTCCCGGATCCTCCTTCTTCTGCAGGCGTACCGTAGAGGCGAATCGTCCCTTTTTGTCCAGATTTTTTTAAAAAATCTTTTACCGCAATAGCTGCAGCCATTGAAGCCGTCCCAAATAAATGATGGCCGCAGGCATGACCCGCACCTTGGTCCTCAATGGGTAGTCGTTTGGTTGCCACTTGTTGAGAGATGCCCGGCAAAGCATCAAACTCAGCCAGGATTCCAATAATGGGTTTCCCTGTTCCGTATTCCGCCACAAACGCTGTTGGAATGTTCGCAACGCCCGATTCAATGCTGAACCCTTCGTCCGATAATGTCTTTTTCAGGAGGGTTGAACTTTTCTCTTCTTGATATCCCACCTCAGCGTATGCCCAAATAGACTTGGCTATTTTTTCATATTTTGCTGCCCGTTTATCAATGGATTTCTGCACATCCTTTTTCTTGGGTTTGGCAAAAGTTTGGGATGGTATTAATACTGTAATTGCTAAAAAAGTAATGACGAATAAACGTGATAATCTCAATTGAACCTCCTGTTTAGGAAACATTTTAATTTGTTACACTATGGGAAATTATAAGACTATAGAGGAATTGCAAAGAAAGATTCGAGTCAACCGGGACATTATCTTGAAGGGCAGTGTGACGACGCTGCCCCGGCCTTCTCGAAAACTCTAATTAAATAAGTATTGGAATTTCAGATAATACTGTCGGGTCGTTAATTGACCATTATTAATGCCATCAAAAGATAATGTGTTTACATTTTGATTTTGTGTGGACCCAATATAAAAAATAGTGAATGGACTGGGTTGATAACTGATGAGGGGCTGAAATGTAAAAGATTGACTGAAATCATTATACTGCCCCAATATTCTGAAACTTAATGCTTCATTATATTGATAGTTCACTTTCAAAGAAGAAAGGTACCCTGAATAATATTCTTCTTTTCCATCCAAGGTGGTCATTTTTTGTTGATTATACATTGGCTGTAGATTCAATTTATCTGTCAATTTGATTTGACCCCATATCCACATAGTACTGTTTTTTCCTTTTTCCGGAGTATCCAGAAATCTAACAATACTTTCGCCGCCTCTGTAGCCGCTGCCAAAAGTGAGATTCTTATTAAATTGACTCCTAAAATTTAGGGAATAAGATGAAACATTTTTTAAATCCGTATTTTTAAATCGAACAATTGGATCATACTCATAACTAATATTTACGTTAATTTGACGGGGTAATTCAACATTACCAAAAAAGTCAATATACTTCACTTTTACGTCGCCTCCGAAATTACGGCGAACACCCGTGTTAAAACCACCCACCGCTTTACTGATGAATGAATTGGGAAAGGCAATCCAAACACTGGATACATAAGCACGTTTCGCATTATTACTCCGGATAAATCCATTTTCTGCCCGAAAGGTCGGTGATTTATGGTCATATCCCGTTTCCAAAATCCAATGTTCTGTCTGGCGGGAAAATTCAAATTCAACCGCATTCCCTGTAAAGGATTCACCGTTAAAAGTAAAGGAATAATCGTCACCAAACGTATCACTGGAAACCACCAGCGAATCATTGGGCTCCTGTGTATGACTAAAAACGGATTGGAATTCCAGTTGGTATGTGTCGTTAAATCTGTATCGCGTATCGATTCCAAACGTTGAACCACTCCCGTTATTATCTAACATTTGGCGGTGTGTACCCAAAACGCCAAAATAACTGCCACTATTTATTGACCGTTTGTAACGAAAGATATTGGATAAACTTTTCTTTCCCATGGCAGAATAACTACGTTCTTCCCCCGGAATGATGTAGGGTGAATCCTCATCTATCGCCGTGAGAAGCGCCCATGTATTTTTTTGTCCACGATTGATGATTCTTCCTGCCGCAACAGGATTATTGATGGAGCGCGTATAAATGGCATTAATCCAAGTATCCATTAAATCCGATCCCTCGTTGAAAAAGGGGCGTTTCTCCTGGAAATACAATGCGAATGTTGTATTCACATCCACCTGATCTTCATCTGCTTCTACCTGACTGAAGTCCGGATTGATGGTCACTTCTACTGTGCGGTCTGAACTGAAGCTGTATTTAATTCCCAGGGATGCTTCCCCAAATGGTTTACTATCCTGGATCACGTCATTGTTATCCAATTCTGAAGACTGAGATCCCACAACTGTTGGCAAAAATTCAATACGACCTTTTTGTTCGATTCCTTCTATACCTTTTAGTGTTCCCAATTGACAGAGCCAGCATGAGTTTGAACGATCCAAACCGCCCCAGACTATTTGTGATCGAGTCCCCCTTGGAAGGCTGCGGTAGAATGTAACTTTCCATTCCTGCACATCCTTTTTAGGAAAAGATAAACTTGAAAACGGAATAGCCATCTCTACCTGGAACCCTTTATCCGTAATCTTCCCTTTGGATTCATAAATGATGTCAAAAGAAGGGTCGTCATCATTCCCCTTATTCATCGCATCCATTTGGATGCCATAAGGATTGGCGCCAATCATAATAGCTGAATTGGCATCTCCATAAGTATCAATGACAATGGCAACAAAATCATCGCCCCATGCTTGATCTCTTTTTTGAAAGGAGGCGCGAATTTCATCCGGATTTGAATAAGCCATGAACGCCACATATAGGTTATCTTTATCATATGTCAGTTTTACTTCCGTTTCATCCGGTGGCTCAATATTGTCTCCCGGTTGAATTTCTAAAAAATAATTCGTGCCGGCCGCATTTTCCCAACCAGGGTCATCAAAATCTCCATCAATTAAAATTGAGCTTGATGTTTGGGTAATTTCGAAAACGCGGTTTTTCAAATCATCCGATTTCACGGATGATTTGGGTGCCCCCGCTCCCAGGATTCCTATGCCGAATAAGATTGGCATTATTCGATTCAAATTCATTTTTAAAACCTTTTTTTAAATTTTGGTAACACACCTAAGACAATGAATTATTAAAAAGGTTGTCATGTTTTTTATATGATTATTTGGATATAGAGCAAACGACGCCTAATCCAAAAAGGTCTTCCCCATCGTGGGGAAGATTTAGAAGGGGAATGTAATTGAAAAAATATTAATCTTAAAGCTGTTGATTTCGTTATTTCAGATCATTGACAAATCCCCCTTGAATCCCCCACTTTGGGGAATCCAGAGGGTGTCTAAAAAAATACTCAATTAATGTCGAGACGTCGCCACGCCAAAGGCGGGTAAACATGCTACGTCCTTACCCAAGTTTGTATATAAAATATACAGCTTAGAATCTAATTCGTAATAAAATTAAAAAGGCCAATGAAGGTTGGATGAAAAACCTGTCTGTCCGCTACAGATTATCTGTAAAGACACGGTATACCGTGTCTTTACGCAAGTTTATATACAGATTAAAGACGAGCCAATGGATCACCTCTACATTAAACTTAATGTATTCTCTATTCGTTGATTCATCCACCGATTTATGATAAATAAAATTAAAAGTACAATACCCCATTGAACCACACAAGTGGCCACACTGTATAATGATGTGGGATCATACCAATCATTGGGGGCATAAACCGTGGCCGAAAGCCACATCCACCAACTGAGTAAAACAACGCCCAAAGCGGGGACAACATATCTAATTATCGTCGGCCACCATTGGGGAAATGGCCAATCATTCTTGCTATCGGCACTGACTTCCTTAATTATTTTAGACAATCCATATTTAATCACGGCGGCGGCGACAAAAATGCCGGACAGCATGAGGGCCACACCCCAGACAAAATCCTGATTCCCCAATATATCCAAATTCTGGGCTGATGGAATTCCCATCAAAAAGCATACACCCACAATCCAACCCACAGCGGTGGCGCGCTTAACACCAAAATCGATGAGGTTTCGAACCGCCAGTTCCAACATGGAAATCAACGAAGAAAACCCAGCGAAACTGAGACCTAAGAAAAACAGAATCGCCAATGGTTTTCCCAAAGGCATTTTCGCGAATAATTGAGGCATCCAAATAAAGGTTAATCCAGTGGCAGCAGGACCGGAAGATTTCATTACATCCAGAATTTCACCTTTCGCCATACCCATTTCATTCCCGAGAATAGAAAAAACCGTACTGAAAATCATAACAGCCGCCATGAGTGACACAAGGTTATTCCCAATGGCTACGGTGAAGGCATTTTTAATGACCCCATAGCGCTTTTTGATATAAATAGCATAAGTGAGGAATAGCCCCCAGCCGGCGCCCGTATCCCAGGCATTTTGGGTTAATGCTTCTAGCCAAATACGCGGTTCTTTCAGTTGGGACCAATCCGGAGTAAATAAATAGGATATACCCGCCATAGACCCCGGAAGCATGAGGGCCCGAACTACCGACAAAAGTACAATAGCCAATAAAGTGGGAATAAGTATGCGATTTACTTTTTCGATAGAGGATACCCCTTTATAAATAGCAAATCCACCCACACTCATGGCAATGGCATGAAACAAAATGGGGAAGGAACCATTTTGAAAATTATTCCAGATTTCCCAGGATGTTTCTGTTGTATTGGGCAGTGCATTAAATGTCATGCTGCCGAAATAGTAAATATTCCACCCAACCACCACGGAGTAATAAAAAGCAATGGCGGTGGAAACAAACCCAACAAATCCACCCAAAAAAGCAAATGGTTTTCCCATGAAATGGGCAAAGGCGCCCACGGTACCCTTGCGAGATTGGCGGCCCAAAACATATTCAGCAATAATGAGTGGAATACTCCATAAAAAAAGAAACATGATCCATGCCACGAGAAACGAACCGGCACCATTTTCACTGCCATTTGTGGCCACAATTCGTGGGAATCGCCAGATATTGCCTGTCCCTACGGCAATGCCCAGGGCGCTGATTAAAAATGTAAATCGAGATGAAAAACGGGGTGCTGCTTCACGCATGAAAAGATCCTGTCTATTTTGAAAAAATCACTGCTCAGAGAGTCGTAAGTGTAAACTGAATCGACCATGTTTACCAAAGTAAAAACCTAAAGAATCAAAGAGATTATGGGAAAAATATAATTGAAATATTTCATTAAATATGTCGCTATCCTGACAGTATAGTTGTCTGGATGACCCGTAATATCACAGCGTATAAAAGCCATTAGGAACCATTATGAACAAAACAATACTTCTGATTACAACCATTTTTATTCTCGGTTGCCAGGATCAAGATATTGAATACATTGGCAGTACCTCTGGTACGACCATCAAGGAAGTTGTAAACGGTACATGGTTGATCAATCCTGAATATATTCGCAAAGGTTGTTTTGCAGGAAAAGATTGTATCCCCAGTTTAGAAAATCCTGTAAAAACGACCCACGATGACCCGATTGTGGATTATTTAAATGAAGAAGACTTGGTGATCGGCATCTGGGATATGGGTCAATATATCGCCTATCCCCATAATATCATGGACTGGCATGAAGTTGCAAATGAACATGGATATTCTATTTCTTACTGTCCCCTCACCGGGAGTGCATTGCATATTAAAACGGGGAGTGAATTTGGCGTATCGGGAATGCTGTATAACAGTAACCTCATTATGTATGATCGAAAATCCGACAGTTACTGGCCCCAAATGTTTTTGAAATCTGCAAGAGGACTTCGATCCGGTGAATCCTTTAGACTGAAACCCATGCTGGAAACCACTTGGGGCAATTGGAAAAAACTATTCCCCAATTCAAAAATTCTCAACGGGGATTATGGGTTTTCCCGGGATTATGCAGAATATCCCTATGGATTTTATAAAGAATGTAATTCGAAGGAATGTGGCGATTATATTTTATTCCCCATCGAAAACCTGGACGAACGGCTCAAAGCAAAGACCAGAGTCATGGCCATAATTACGGAGAAAAAACAGAAAGCCTATGTGATCGAAAGTTTTGATTCGCCAACCATTATTAATGAAAATATTGGCGGTATCCATCACTCCATTATTATATCCGGCCCAGATAACATGGCCATTGCATTTGAAACGGAAACCCCCCTGACAATCAATCAATGGGATATGAATATTGGTTCAATTATTCTTGAAGATGGAAAAGGAAACCTGTGGAATATATTGGGTCGATCAAAAGATGGATCTTCCCATTCACTCACCCAGGCCATGGCCTATATTGCCTATTGGTTCTCTCAAGGTGCGTTTTACCCTGATACTGAAATTTATGATAATTGATAAAAATAATTCAACCCGATTGTCCTACCTCCGACAGTTTACTATAGTCGCGACTGGATAATTTTCTACTGAAATAAAAAACGAAAAGAGACGATTATGTTAAAAAAACTAATTATTACCACCACATTTATATTCATAGCGTGCAGTAACCCTGCATCCTCATCCGTTAATTTAGATGAATCTGACTGGCTCATTAATACAGACTATGTGCGACAGGGGTGCTTTTCCGGAAAGGACTGTATTCCCAGTTTAGAAAACCCGGGGAAATCATCTATAAATGGCGCAAACCTGGAATTTTTAGATGACAATGACTTGGTGGTTGGGGTGTGGAATGGCAAAGAATATGCTGCTTATCCCCACTCTATTCTGGATTGGCATGAAATCGCTAATGAAAGCGACTATTCAATTTCATACTGTCCCCTCACAGGGAGTGCACTGCATTTTGAAACGAGTGGTGAATTTGGGGTTTCCGGAATGCTCTATAACAGTAACCTGATTATGTATGATCGAAAGTCAGACAGTTATTGGCCTCAAATGTTTTTGGGATCTGCATCAGGAGAACGGCAAGGGGATAAACTTAATTTGAAACCCATGCTTGAAACCACGTGGAAAAACTGGAAGTCACTCTTCCCAAATTCAAAAGTAGTCCATTCCCTTACGGGATATTCTCGGAATTACAATGCCTATCCCTATGGCCGATACAAAACTTGTAATTCGAAAGACTGTGGCGATTTTATCTATTTCCCCATATCCAATTTGGACGATCGCCTCCCTGCAAAAGAAAGGGTCTTATCCATTATTACCCAATCCAAACAAAAGGCTTTTGTGATTTCTGCCATTGGTTCACCCAGGGTAATCAATGAAACCATCGGCGGTGAAAAATTTGCCATCGTCATTTCCGGAAATGATAATATTGCCATGGCGTTTGAAACGAATGATAACCTATCCATCCAATCCTGGGATATGGCTAATGGAGCAATAATATTGAAAGATTCCCAAGATAATCGGTGGAATATTTTAGGCAACTCTCTGAGCAATGGAACCAATTTGGACGCAGCAAATGCATTTATTTCTTATTGGTTTTCTCAAGCTGCTTTTTACCCGAATACGGAGATTGCCAAATGAAAATTCGATTTTTTACAGCTATCATCATTCTATTCACTTCAACTCAGGCCATAGGCCAGGTATGTTGTTCCCTGGTGGGCGCCATCGATCAGGGAGGCGGTCTTTCCTCCTCTCATTGGGGAACACACTGGCCTTCAGCTTATGATGATTTTAAAAGCACACGCTGGGTGGTGGGATTAAATTCTTTAGCCCGAAAGGATAATCACCTGAATATTCGTTACGGACCGTCTGTATCGACTTTTTTTCAGGGATCAAAATATGTAACAAAAAAAATTATTGGATATGGTCAAGTTGATTTGAGTACGGCTATTCTGAAAGAGGATTTATCTTTTGATCCCCAACAAACCCGAATCGATGTTTCGGGCATTCGTCTGGGTGCACGGTTTGCGCTTTCTAAAAAAGTTGGATTTGGAGCCATTGAATGGAATCACACCAATCAACCAAAACTATCGAACCGTTCGTTTACCTTTCCACTGGCATCAGTCCCGTCCCTTTCTGCATCATGGATTAACCGGGTATCCATGCCCTGGCAATCAAAAAACCCTTTCTTTTTATCCTCAGTAACTTACTCAGTACAATTCACAAGGAATTTAAAAACAGACCCGGATGTTTTTATCGATTCCCATGGATCCATAAATTTTTCTTCCAGCATTCAGACAAATGATCAATTCACTTTTGCACCATTCCTTCGTTTCGAAACACAAAAACTATTGGCGCCTCTGTCTCCATGGGAGGAGAACCGGGCGACTCGATGGTTAAACCAGGTAAATGTTGGCCTTGATTTGACACCCAAAAGTCATCAATGGGCCTGGTTACACGGCAGAATAACACTCCCCCTTATGTGGTGGGCTTCACGAGACGGTTTTCCCGATGGAACAGAACCGGTGATTCAATTTTCATTTGTTGGGAACTGGCAGGGTGTATTTTAATTTGAAATAATTAACGATTAAAAATGTCTATTATTGAAATGATTTCTTATACGCATCATTTCAATAATAGAATAATACAATTCATTCCATTTATTCTCGTGAGGACAGGAGTCATCACTCAATCAAATTGTAGATTTCCTTTTAGTCAAAATTTTGATAGATATTAAATCTTAGTTTCTTTTGTTTCAAGATATTCAACACCTACGGCGTTGTTTTCCTTTTCTTATTCTTTTCTATAAACATTTGACTCCTCTGGAGTCCGCTACAATTAATGAATCCCGCCTGCCCTGTAATGAGTTTACGAATGTATCGGGGTAGGGATTATTTGTTTATAGAATACGATTTAAAAAAAAGAACCCCATCGGGGTTCAACAAAATGGTATAAACAGTATTCAAAACAGTTCATTGTTAGAACATAGCCATTATTTTTAACTATAAAGATCAATAATTATGAATACTTCAACTTATACCACCATCACTGGAATCGTTTTTACCATTGTCGCCCTGCTTCATCTATTGAGAATTGTTTCAAGCGAAAGTGTACTAATTGATGGATGGCAACTGCCAATGACATTCAATTGGGTTGGGTTTATTATTACAGGATTTTTGGCATACCATGGGTTTCGACTTTCCCGATCACCACAATTAAAATAAAAAGAAAGTGGCGGTTAGGAATATGCTCTCGTGATGGGGAAAATTAAGGGGCTGGGAATTCCTGAAAATTTGTACTGAGAATTTTTTCCATATATTCGCAAGCCTTCTTCGCCAGAGAATTGGAGGAAATGGAATAATAAATTGTGAGCCCTTCCCTTCTGTTTTTGACGAGCCTTCGATCTTTTAATTTCCGTAATTGATGTGAAATCGCTGAAACTTCCATCTGCAGAATATCTGATAAATCGCATACGCAGAGTTCATTGGTTTGAGATAAACAATAGAGAATTTTCATCCGAGTTGGATTTGCAAACATGGCCAGTACATCAGTGATTTTATTTAAATCCTTTTGTTGACTAATATCCTCACTTAATCCAATTAATTTATCAGAATCCACATAAGATCGAATGCAGGATCTTGACGTTTGATTATTCATGGGTAAATACCTTTCTAAAACTGAATATTAATGTCCACGGTTTTGTGTGAGAGTTCACCTGTTCCAAGTCTTCACCGGCTAATGCAACATTATAAAATCCGGGCATCATTATACCGGCAGTAAATAAATAATTTGCCCGATGCCAATTGAACCCGAATCCCGGTTGAATAATCAACCCTCCGGAATTGGGTGCTTTTTCCCCTTCCCAGAAGTCAATTCCCTTGTGAATCATTGAAATGGAACCATATGGAACACTGCCTAAAATTGTTTTATTTTGCCAATATGCCAGGAGATCTAAGGTGTTTTTTTGTCCGGCTCGAAACCCGAATGCATTCTCTTTCAATGAAAATTCATAACGGTACACCGAACCGATTAAAACCGGAAAATGAGAACGATAGAAAAACTGGAATTCACCAATGCCTTTCCAAACGCCTTCACTCATGCTAAAATGGGTATGGTCTTCTTCATTATTACCGAGAAGAAATGGGTTCTCCTCCACCATACTGCCAGATGGAATGATTAAACCTAGTCCGGCAAAAAGACGGCTGCCGGGACCAAAATCTGCATTTTCAATAATCCGTCGAAAAAGAATCCGAGTATCGGCAAACCCTGAAACAGATTCTGAACGATGGTGAATATTGGGTTCCGAACCCAATGTCATTGATCGTCTCCCGGCAGAAATACTGGCTTCAAAATTCCAGCGATCATTGATGCCGTAGATTATATTAAACGTCGTTAAAAATGATTGGAGTTCACCTTCATGGTCATCTGTTTTATCATTGGTACCGTGTCCCCAAATAATCGATTGGTTCAGAAGATTACCCCCAACCAGAAAATCACCCTGATTTAAACCGATACCTGTGTTTGAACTCCCGACCGGAAGTGATGGATTCGCTCAGAGGGGTCATTGTCCCCAAAGGGCGCCCATGAATAAAAGAAGTGAAATTATTAAATTACGCATGTTGGATTTCTATGTTTCCCTTTTGAAGATTCTTTACAAAACCACTCACATCTCCCAGGCAGCATTTGCCTTTTGGATTGCTCACCTCACACGTGCACGCACCCTGTTTCACTTTTTCCCTGATAGACAACTCAATCCTAGAATGGCCATTTTTGGTTATATCCTCTTTGATCGCTCTCCGGGAGTGCTGGAAGCAATAACACAGGTTTTGTTTATCATCAGGATTTTTCAAATGAAACGAAGTGACTAAATCATTGTGATAAATAATAATGTCATTTTCTTCTGAATAATAAACCGTATTATCGTCAGGATTTGTACAAATGAACCCTGATTTAAGTTCAGCATAAAGCGGATGATCTCTTCGGGTGAGTGAACGAATCGTTGCTAATTCAACTTTTTTCCCTTTCTCACCACAAGTCTGACAGACTTGTTTTCCAAAAGATTGATCTGAATTTGTCTCAGAACAGCAATCAGCCATTATAGGGTTTTACTTTTATTTGTGCAGCAGGAATTTCCTAAACGACAGGATTTATTTGACACACCGAAAAAACCAGCTTTCGATATTTTTTTATCAGAAGTGGATTTCAGCTTTGCTTTGTATCCCATCTTTTTCACCAATCCTGGTATATCTTTTTGATGAATAACCGATTCATCTAAGGCGCAAACCATAGACTCATTGGCATAATCAACCTGGCAGGATGTGATACCTTTTGTGGCGGCGAGACCCCCTTCTAACCCTTTGGCACATCCTTCGCAGGTCATGCCTTCAATATTCCACTCGGTCGCCGTAACCGTTTCCTGGACTTCTGCTTTTGGGGATTGTCCATAGAGAATGTCTCCATAGTAAGGAAAAAGGACTAACCCGATGATGACGGGTGTCACCATTAGCAACAGGCGTTTTTGTTTTTTTTGTTTTTCCATGATATGCTCCTTGTCAGTTTCACAGCAATCTGAATTCTTTTTTTGAAAAAATACGTTGAAATATGCAACCGCAACCAACCCGAAAGTCAATAATGTGGTGTATGGCCGGATGTGTTCAAAAAAGCCAAAGGCACCAAAAGCAGTTGAACCAAATAATAATATCAAAAGCGGTCCGGTACAACAAAGTGAGGCACCAAATGCGGTAAGGACGGTTGCAATGATTGTTTTACTCATAAAATATTCCTTTCAACTACTTGAATATATGTTCAAATACTTAAGTAAACAAGATTAGTTCCCAAATAATTTACTTTATTACTTCTCTATTTATCCTCGTGAGGACAGGAGTCCTCACTCAATCATATCTTAGATTTTATCTTAGTCATATTTTAGATATCATTAAATTAATTACCAGATTCCTGGATAATCATGCATCCATTCAATCTTTCCTTCATCCACCCTAAGTTTCCGCCAAAATTAAAATGCAGATGAGAGTGCACTTATTTAAATTGACATTTTTCATATTCAGCGTTCCGCAATGCCTTTAAATTTTAATAATGGACTTATCCTTGAATAAGAATTGGTTGGGCAAGCCCAATTGAGAATACAAGCCAGGCGGGACACCAATATCTGCCAGGTAAAGATCACCGACACATTTTTTTGCCTCCGGATCACTCAACCCTGTTTTGGGCAATGCCAATGTCATGGTCGCTTTTGCATGGATACACAATTTGGTGAAGGAACCATCCGTGGCATTGAGTCCCGATGGCACATCTAAAGAAAGTACATTTTTATTTTGAGAGTTCAATATTTCTCGAATCACATGAGCAGGGATTCCCCGGGGTTCATCTGTAAGTCCATATCCGATAATGGCGTCAATAATAAGGTCAGCTTTTTGAAATACCCCCAATGGATCGGATTTGTTAGCAGAGATAAGGTCCACCGATAATTTTTTTAAAGTATTCCATCGTTTGAATGGTACTTCTTTTAACCGACCTTCCCTGGCTGTTAATACAACTGTGACTTCTGCGCCTCGATTTGAAAGATGGCGGGCCGCCACCAACCCGCCTCCCCCGTTGTGCCCTCCACCACAAACAACAATTATTTTTGGACATGAGGAGCCAGACAATAAATCAAATGCAAGATCTGACAAATTTCTTCCGGCCATTTCCATCATTTGTTCCAGTTGAATGCCGTAAGATCCAAGCATGAGTTGATCGACCAATTGCATTTGATCGGCAGTGATGGCAGGAATTTTATTTTGTGTCATTGAATTTCGTTAATACCTTTTTCATTTGTTCCCATGAATGAAATCCTGGCTGATGGTACACTGTTTTTCCATTTGAATCAAGAATTATAATTGTCGGCAATGAAACCACTTTATATTTATGCGCCAAAGAAAGTCCTTTGTCTGTATCAATATCTATTTTTAATGAAATGAAATGCTCTAATTCTTTTTTGACCGTTTTATCCGTAAATGTTTCCCGATCCATCCGTTTGCAGAAATGGCACCAGTCTGCATGGAATTTTATCATAACCGGCTTCCCCGAAACCATCGCTTCTTGGACTGTCAAATCAGAAAATACGGATTTATCACCGCCGAGAAGAACCGATAATGTGAGTCCTATAATTAAGAATGTTTTATTTTGCATAGATTTTTCCTTTTAAATGTAGGTTTCGAATAAAAAGCCCTCCCCACATTTTGCAGGGAGGGCTATCGAGGCAAAGGAGAATAACAGCTGATGTTACCGTTCAGCTGCTATTACTTCTTTCGATGGAACCGAAAAATTGAAATGGATTGAAACTTTATCAGATACTTTCATGGGACCCATCCCGGGTGATTTAATGCCAAAATTATTCAAGCTGATTTCAATCGAACCTGCTGCGGCTAATGAACCATCTATTTCTTTAAATTCAAAAGAAACTGATTTTGGTTTTTGGACGCCGTTTATGGTTAATTCTCCGTCAAGCGTAACATTCCCTGGTTCCAATTCATTTTCCGTCTCAGCCATAAATATCACATTGGGATATGACTTATCAAACACAGACATTCGCATATGGATATCTCTCATCCATTTTTCAGTAGTGATTGATGCCACAGGTACAGTGACATTTACGTGTCTCTTTCTTTCTAACGGCTCGGAAATATCCAAATTGAATGATTGAGCGATGACTGGAAATACTTCCCCGCTTTTGGTTTCCCCGCTCCCAGTGATCTTACCCATATCTTCGTTAATTATAATGGCGCCAAAAACAAAAATGGGGAGCAATAATCCCATCAGAAATTTTTTGTAAATTGATTTTTTCATGATAATCCCTTTCTGATTTATGAATGATTTCATTTATTTGTCAGTAAGAGATTAAGGTATTTTGGGTACTGGCATCTGTCTTATAGAAGACAGATTGTATAAAATTTAAACTAAACTATTTTTTGCCGCATGACCTTTCGTCGCCGTGTATCAACCGTATCCACAGCTCGTACTGCGTATTCCTGGGCGGTGTAAACTTGTTTCATCATGGGTTCGTCCTCCCGTTTGGCCATATCTCCCACAGCAAACAATCCTTTTACAGACGTTTCGCCTTTATGGTTTATCCACACATGGCGTTTTTCTTCCGGTTGATTTTCATCCATGAGCCGCGCATCCGCTTGACAGGCTAATTCATTATATACACGGTGTAAACCCAGTGAAACCAATGCATAACGAACAGATACAGACGCATAATTCTCAAATTCAAATCCATGGAGTTGTTTCACCCCTTCGCTTAACAAGCCCACAATGGGCTCCTCAATAATTTCAATTGTATAGTTATTAAGAATTTTTTGCCGATCTTCTGAAATGACCGGTGTCTCCCCATTGGTTAAAATATAGACTTTATTGTTATATCTTTCGTGAAGCATCATAGCCAATTCTGCTGATGTATTTGAATGGCCAATAATAGCAACCGAATCCTTCTTTGTTAAATGACCTTCACAACGAATACAGTAAAGCACTTGTTCTCGATTGGCAAAGGGATATATCCACTTGGGTGTGTCCTCCCACTCCCCTTTTCTATTCTGCTTTTGGATATGGGGTTGTTCATCCATGACACCTGTGGATAAAACTACAGCCGTACTTTCCACTGATTCTTCATTAAAACCAATCGTAAATATATCACCTGATTTTTGTAATGAATCTGCTTCCCCTTCACCAATCGTCACTTGGGGAATGTCTTTTTCAATTCGTTGTATTGTATTTTGGATTAATAATCTATTATTAATGTGATAATGTTCATTTTCAATCAAGGCAATGGCTTCGTCCTGCTTATTCTTTTTAAGCGTTTTTATTACCTGACTCTTGATAACATCCTCATGGAACCCCACAATATTATCCAAATTCATCACCCATTGAGATCGACTTCTTTTTCTTGTTTTTTTAGAGCCTAAAATCCAGAGTGTTTCTAACCCATTTTGCCCGGCACGAAGCGCTGATGCAGCACCGCCGATGCCGCCGCCTATAATGGTTAAATCATATTTTTTCATTAGGAAATTTAATTAATACCCCAGCCAATAAGATGCTTTTATTACAAATGTATTCACGGGACGGTTATCAAATAGGGTTCTGTAATCATCACCCACATTCAGCTCACCATCTCTGGGGACATAATTATCCCGTTCCTGCTGCCATACAAAATAGAATGTAGATCCCGGTTTATACTCCCATCTAAGGACTGCATTTAATCGAACGGATTGAAAACTAAAATCACTATTGGGAAGGGTAAATGAACCAGCCGATCCGGGCCCATCCGGGTCAATAATTGAATTCCCATTTTCATCAATGGATAGGGTTCCTTTATCTTTGCCATAATAATCAAAATCAAATGTGCCCGCTTCCCGCAATTCTTTGAAAGCTGTAAAATCGTAGGCCATAACAAAGGGTGATACAAAAAATTGCAGCGTCAGATCAGGGGTGAATGTCCAATCCATATTCATGGAAATACTTTGGCGAGCTGATTCTATATCCGCAAGTATATATCGATTTCCATAGGTTTTTGTATTGAGTGGATCAGATATTTTTGTTACATACTGATCTGTATCACGTTCTTTGGAATAATTTCCACTCATGCTAAATGACAGATTCGAAAATGGTTTTACAGTCAAAGTTAACCCAAATGACTTATCAAATTCACCGGATGTATCTTCTCTGTAATTTGCCCGGGTTCTCATAATGATTTTCTTCCGGCCATCAGACCCGACACCTCCTCGAAGACTCCAACTGGCCGGAACTTCGGCAATGGGGCCGCCTCGGGTTAAGCCATAATTGATACCAACTGGCGAAAGGTTCCCGCCAAAATTGAACCACCAGAAATTATTGAGCGTCATATCACTTCCAAAAAACATACCCTTATTTGCCGGTTCATTTCCAGTAGATTGATAAAACCAAGAACCGCTGTGGACATTCCAATTTCGAATGTGTTTTCCTGGTGTATTCTCCATATACATGAGAAATGAACTGATGCCCCGATAGCCGGCGTTTTGCTGAAAACCCAAATCATTTACTTCATACCCCGGGCTATCTTCCGTGATTGAAAAAGTTGCCCGTACGTGTTTCCCCGCAAATTTTGTTACACCAAGTTTATAAGCATATCCACTCAATGAGGTGGCTGAGCTATCCACTTGAAGGTGATCCGCATCGGGGCGATCAAAATACCGTGTAGGAGCGTGTTGAAGGGCTGTCATTACGCTTTGCTCCCCAGAAACTCGGCTGCCGGTAAAAAATCCGTGTAACACCCAATCTTCATTTTTCAACCGATGTGAAAAATCCATCCCACCTACATAAGCATCTTTGTTTAATAAGTTTTTGAATTGATCTGTGTTCAGATTTCGATTATTGGCTGTGAATAAAAATCCAATATTCGATTTACCACTGCGAAAATCTTTTTTTACGCGCGTGACTATACTATTTGCCCTCGGTTCCACCGCTTCTGTTTTTTCATTTCCAAGCGTATTTGTATATCGAGCATATTCATTGGTGGTGATGGCATCCATGACGCCAATAGACCAACCGGAACTTGTTTTTCCACTGAGTTTTGCTGCTGCAAGAATCGTCGTATTCTCTGGATAATCTGCATAGATCGCATCCGAATCAGTCACCCGGCCTCTGGGTCGTCTTCCGATTCGCCGAGAATAAAAAATACTCGAACTGGGTCCGATATTAATATTCATGGGGCTGCTCCCAAAATCGAAAATATCCACACCTTCCAGAAAGAAGGGCCGGCGTTCCTCATAGAATGTTTCATAAGCAGAAAGATTTATAACAGCCGGGTCTGCTTCTACCTGGCCGAAATCAGGATTAATGGTTCCTGTAAGTGTAAAGTTGGAACCAAGGCCATATTTAAAATCCAGCCCAATATTGGCGGATGGATCATTTAATTGATAATAAGGGTCCTCAGCATTACCATCCTCTCTTAAAACCTTTCCTGCAGAATATGGCAGGACTTCCAATCGTTTTGGCTGAAGGGCTGTTTTTATACCGTATAACGTCCCAAATTTAGAAACAAACCCCTGAGTTTCTTCTAGTATTGGAGACCAAAACAAGTACTCACCATTCCGGGCAATAGAACGCCAAAACTGTAACCCCCAGGTTTTTTCCTCATCCTTTCCATTATATCGTAATTGACTGAATGGAATCTTTAATTCTGCTGTCCAACCTTTATCATCTATGAATGCCGCCCCGGACCAAACTGCATTCCAAGTGGGATCCTCCTGTCCATCATTAAAATAGAGTTGATCTTTTAGAACGCCTTTGGGATTAATCTGAAACCCGTAGGCTGTTCTTTTATCATGATAACTATCAATTGTTATTTCAATCCAATCAGAATATCCATCACCGTCTCTTCGAAACATTTGAGCGGCAATCGAATCAGGATTAGAATCATACATCCGTGCACCTACATAAATGAATGCATCATCATAAATAATACTAACTTCGGTTTTCTGTGTAGCAGGTTGACCGGAATTTGGCCGTTTTTGAATGAACCCACTCACTTTATCCAAGGATTCCCAAACCGCTTCATCCAGACGACCATCAATCAGGATTATTTGGTCAGATTTAACTGCAGTATATTCAGGTCGAACTGATTCTGCACCCATACCAAATCCTGAAAATAAAATAAAGAATAAACTATATCGAATTGAATATTTGTTAAACATGTTCCCCTCTTATCTGAAAATTAAAGATTTCTTTTCAGACAGTTAAAATGTCAAAAGGTTGTCAAATAATTTTGAAATCTATCTTAGCTATATAGCCGCACCAAATCATCATACCCGCCAATCGCTTCACCGTCAATAACGATTTGGGGGACACTGGTGGCTTTTCCAACCTCCAGAAGTTTTGAGCGATCCCAACCTTTCTCTTCAATATTAATTTCTTCATATTCCCAGTTTTTATCATCAAAAAACCGTTTGGCTGACTTACAGTAAGGGCACCAACTCGTTGTATAAATTTTAATCTCTTTCATTATTATCTCCATTATTTTGTTTTATTTGTTTCCAATTTTTTACTTTAAATCCTTCTTCAGCTGCTTCAACCGCTTGAATGATTGACTTTTTGTGTTGTTTTTGTGGATGATAAGTCACAGTAAAAATCCAAGTATTGTTGTCAAACGTATGTTCCGAAACACCCTTCAGCCCATCCAGGGCCTTACCCACATTTGTGGGTCATCCCAATCATAAGAATCCATTTCGCACATCCATACCCTCAACTTCGAAAGTGGCCATTTTGATTCTATGATTGTCACCACATGACATGAGTAGAAATGGCATCAGGATCGGAATCAGTTTTACGACCATTGGTTATTCTCCTTGATCCATAAATTGATATATGCGTTTTAATGGTAAATGATCCCCAATATTTTTTCCATAATATGCGGTATGAATAGTGCCATTTTCATTTATAAGAAAATCTGCCGGAATCATGGCCAAATCACCTTCCATTTTACCCGGTAAAAATCCTTTGAGCATACCCATCATGGCAACATGCACTCCTTTTAAATACCCAAACCATGATGATTCCACCCCAAATTGTTTATAGAGTTTCCTGCTCGGATCTGGAATGATGGGGAATGGCAATTCATCCTTGGCAACATACTCTAAAATGCTTTCTTTCGGTGACTCAAACACGGCTAAAATTAGAAATCCTTGCGCTTGAAATTTATCATAAACTTGAACCAATTCATGAATTCGTAAATTACATGCAGGGCAAGATGCATAACGGAAAAAGGATAACATCCATTTTTGCCCATTGTATTTTTCTGGGGATTGCTCAATACCACATATGTCAATAACTGAAAATGTGGGTGCTGTTTCGCCTGTTATTAAACGCATACTTCACCCCCTAATTGTGATTCATATATTTGAGTTTTCCATATATTATTGTCCATCCAGGACACAAGTTCATTATGGTGAATAAAACCCGTTTGAGATAATTCATCCTTTAAAATATTCAAATCTTCAATTGTATCAGCATCTACCATTTGGTATAGATATTTCGTTGAACAAATTGGATTAAGCGCTGCAACCAATTTCTCGCTCGTATCATAAACGCTAAATTGAACACTGCTCCAAATTTGTTTGGGTATTTTTGCAGTTCCACCCAATAAATAATATCCCCCGTCCAGAGCCGGACCCATAACAAATTGTTTTGTTGTGTTTATGATTTTAACCGCTTCAAGTATTTGAGATGATGTGATTTGGGGAGAATCTGCACCGAGCAATATTACTGAATCATATTTATCTAATAAAGTCGAATAAATATGATACTGCCGTTCTCCCAATGATCCTTCGCCGGTGTGTATCGAAATAAAGTTTTTCCATAAATTATTTGATAATCCATCTTTCTCCCCCACTGCCCAAAAAGGTTGAATCTGTCCATCGGTAATTTTGTGAACTTCTAAAAGTGTTTTTTCAATCGTTTTTACACACTGAATAAAAAAAGATTCTGCTGTTTTCTGCCCAATAGATTTTGCCAATCGGGTTTTAATGGGAGAAAGTCCCGGAGTTTTAACAAATACGGCTATGGCTGTTTTCAAATGATCCCCCGACTTTTTAATAATGTGATAACTTCCGGTAGCGCCTGCTTTATCCACAGTTTATTATGTATTACGGATGTTTTTGCCCAGCCATTGGACGCATATTTTCGGGCACTGGTAAACAGTTTATTTTTATTCGCGTGAATTGGAAATCCCCCTTGTCTGACTTTCCACACGAACACATGATCTTCTCCATAAGACACATTTTCAGGAAAACCACCCACGGAATCAAATATCGTTTTCGACATACAAAATCCCTGATCACCAAACGGAATCCCCCATAATTGAGATCGAATTTGAACGGCCCATTCCGTTACTTTCATTAAAAGGGGTGGACCGTCATTTGAAAATCCCAATTTAAAATAATGCATTTTTTTTGGATAATTATAAATAGCTTTTTTCAGCGAATTCAAAATATCTTTATTTATTATCGAGTCCGCATGAAGAAACCATAAAAAAGCCCCTTTCGCATGGAATGCGCCAAAATTCATTTGGTGGGCTCTTCCGATTTTTGTCACCAACCACTTCACTGTTTTGCCTATTAGCATTTTATTTACTTCTATTTTTACTTTCGCCCAATATTCGGAATCATTTGTGGAATGAACAATAATCATTTCAACTTTATCGTCCATTTTGGCCAATCCCCGGGATAAATCAATAAGTTTGTTTTCATTGGGTGCCGTTGGAATAATAATGGATAGATGGACATTCATTCAAACGGGTTCAATTGTTTCAACAACAAAATTCCGAATCATCAGAACCATTTATTGCAGGATGAGAACCACTGCAATCAAAGGCGCCATAATGGGTAGAAAAGTCACCATCCACACGAAAATGTTTTCCATAACGACTTTCACTCAACATTTTTGCAGAATTCCCACAAACCGGTTCCGGCAAACCTGTTTTAAAAACATGATGATCGTCCAACACAAATTCGTGGGGTGCATCTTTCATGGTCCCAAGATAATATGCCACCTGCCCAAAATTTTCACAAATATCTTCAAAATCACTTTTGAACGTGCGTATGGATTTAGAAGAAAATTGAATCATGCCCACCTTGTTATGAATATCAGGATCATGTATCTCCAAGGGATTATCCTTCACAACTCTGTAATCCAAACAGCCCACATAACGAAGCATTCGGCGAAAATCTTCTGAATACATGGCGCCACCAAGACATTCGCCCAGTAAAACTGAATCATTGGCAAGTTCTGCCGGAATGCGTCGATCCGCAAATACATCAGAGAAGAATAACTCGCCCCCGGGCTTTAAGACTCGGAATATTTCTTCAAATACTTTTTCCTTTTGTGGCGATAGATTAATTACACAGTTTGACACCACCAAATCCACCGAATTATCATTAATCCCAGCAGAAGATAAATCTTCAATAAAACCCTTATGGAATTCTACATTTGCTTGAGAATAGCCAAATTTTTCAGTATGATAATTCACATACTTTTTGGCTACAGAAATTTGGTTTTCTGTCATATCTACACCGATTACTTTTCCCTTTTCACCCACCATTTGAGATAACATATACGCATCTCGCCCTGTGCCACATCCCAAATCCAAAACGGTGGCACCTTCAAGCACAAACGGTATAGGTGAACCGCAACCATAAAACTTTTCCTGAATTTCATCATGAACATTTTTCAAGTATGGTTTCAACCGTTCCGGCATGGCTTCCGCAAGACAACAAGCGTTGGTTTTCAGGTCGTCTTTTGTTTCCAAAACTTCGCCATAATATTCTTTTACATTTTTTGTAATTGTTTGTGTTTCAGTCATTATTTTCCCGTTTAATATTTTTATATTTCTTCAATTAATAGTTTCGTTTCCATTGACAGATTCTACCAAAACGCCCGAGCATGAACTTCCTTCGCCGGCCGTACAGCCAAAACAATGGTCTTCGAATGTGATGGGCGTTTGATGCACGTCTTCCAAATCATCAATATCCCAAATGGTTTTCAAATTGTTTTTCATGGGCAGTTCCAACATTTGATTAAAATCGCAATCATAAATTTGCCCGTCCCAACCAATGGAAACCAAATCTCGACACATGACTTCTTCCGCCGCGGATTGATTAAAATTATCCGTGAGAAGTTTGGTGTAACTATCCAGTTCTTGGTTCCGCTCCAACATATACCTGAACCGCTTGATGGGCATATTGGTAATGGTATAAAGTTGATTGAATTCAATACCAAAATCCGTGAATAGCTGTTCTTTGTAATCCGCTTCCAATGATGCTTGGCTCGGGGGCAAATTGGCACCCACAGGATTATAAACCAGATCTAATGTCAAATCTGTTCCCGCTTTTCCAAACCCCAAATCATTCAATAATTGTAATGCTTTAATGCTTGTTTTAAAAACGCCATTTCCTCTTTGCTGATCCACATTTTCCTGGCAATAGCAGGGTAATGAACTCACCACCTGGACTTGATTATCCCGCAGAAATTTTGCTGTATCTTCCTGCCCGGGTTCAAATAATACTGTCAAATTACAGCGATCTATCACATCCATATCCAATGCGCGAATCTGTTCGACAAAATATCGAAAATGGGGATTCAGCTCCGGTGCGCCGCCCGTCAAATCAACCGTCTCAATTTCCGGTGATTTCCATAACAGTTCAATGAGACGATCCACTGTTTTTTTCTCCATAATTTCTGTCCGTTTCGGTCCCGCATCCACATGACAATGGAGACAAGCCTGATTGCAGAGTTTGCCCATATTCACTTGTAGTGTTTTGAGTTGTCTGCGCTTCAAGGATAATTGATGGATGTCCAATACAGCTTCAAAATGGCATTTTCCATTTTGAGAAAAATCATTCTTTCTTTCTAAAGTATTTATCCTTTTAAGTGTTTTCATAATAAAGTTCTCATTCTTAAATCAATGTATATAGCATAAAAAATCCAACTATGATAAATAAAATTGATATACTCATTTTCATGATATCTTCCGGGATAGATTTTTGAATTTTTGGCCCAATTTGTCCCCCAATAATTACGCCAGGAATGGTAAAAACAATGATATTTACAACCTGATTAAGTGCATCACCGCCGTCCTGTATAAATTCGTAAAAATGACCAACTGATGCAACCAGAACAGTCACCACTACAGAAAAAACAGACGTTGCAACAGCTACAGCAGTAGGCACTTTACAACGAGCCACTAATAAATATTCCTGGAGTTCTGCCAGCCCTACAGAAATCATGCCTAAAAAAGCACCCCCAACGATCGAAAAAGTTCGCCCCATTCCTTTGTTACAAACTGTGTAGTGATATACATTCCCATGAATATCGGTCAATTCAGATTCATGGTGAAGTTCAAATTCTTTTTTATGCTCAAACTCATACTTTTGCCGCTCTTCTGCTCTCCATGAAATAAAAATTTGGTAACCAATAAAAAGCAATCCAACTGCGAATATAGTTTTTAAAATTGTTGGAGAAAAACAACCACTGTAAATCGTTCCAATAATTGCGGCTGGGACAGAGAAAATCAAAATGCTTTTGGCCAGGTTAAAGTCGATTAGCCTTACTTTATAATAGGCGATTAACCCGGATGTGAAGCCAAATAATTCTGTGGCTAATGCAGCTCCAATTGCAATCTTTGGTTCCAATTTAAGTGCCAGCATAAACAAGGGAGAGAAAAAAACAGCTCCGCCAATACCTGAAGACATTGCAATAGTTGCAATCAGAATTGAAATCGGAAATAAATACCAATATTGTAAGGATAATTCCATGATTAACCTTTTATTTTACAATAGTCTGTTAATTTTATAAAAGAGAGCCATGCTTCAGAGTGGGATAAATTTCTTCATAAGTCATTACTTTATTCGTGCTTATCCGCCTAAAAATATGACTTCGATCTAACTCTTTTGAAGAATTTAGCCCGGAGGCAGCCATTAATTCTGCAAAGCTATGTAGGGTAGTATGATGATAATTCGCCACACGTTGTGATTTATTTTCCACATCTAAACCTTTCATCAAACTTTTATTTTGGGTTGCCACACCTACGGGACACGTATTTTTATTGCATTCCAATGCTTGAATGCAACCCAACGCCAGCATCATTCCTCGGGCACTGTTAATCATATCCGCACCCAAGGCGATGGTTTTCGCGATATGGAAGCCGGAAATGATTTTCCCCGATGCAATTAGTTTTATTTCATCTCTTAATCCAAATCCCATCAAAGTATCATGGACAAATGCCAATGCATCTCGCAACGGCATTCCCAAAGAATTTGAAAATTCAACCGGGGCAGCACCCGTTCCCCCTTCACCACCATCAACTGTAATAAAATCAGGTTTAATATCAGATGAAATCATGGCTTTACATAAATCGATAAATTCTTGTTTACGTCCAACGCATAATTTGAAACCAATCGGCTTTCCATCGGATAATTCTCTTAATTTTTGAATGAACTGCATTAAGCCTTCTCCGTTACTAAAAGCCGAATGGCCCGGGGGCGAATGAACATCTTTATGGGCTTCAACGTGGCGTATTTTTGCAATTTCTTCTGTATTTTTTATAGCGGGCAAAATTCCTCCATGACCGGGTTTTGCTCCTTGGGATAACTTTATTTCTATCATTTTTACTTGGTCAAGAGTTGCATTTTCTTTAAACGTAATGGGACAAAATTGTCCTTCGGGGGTCCGTGAACCAAAATACCCTGTCCCGATTTGCCAAATTAGATCTCCACCATATTTTCTATGGTACGGACTGATTCCCCCTTCACCTGTATTGTGAGCAAAATCGTCTATTTTCGCACCTTTATTCAATGCCATTATTGCATTCTTGCTCAACGCTCCATAGCTCATGGCAGAAATATTCAACAGACTTGCCGAATATGGTTTTTTACAGTGAGGGCCGCCAACGTTCACTCGGGGATGGGTATCCACATTTTTGGGATTCTTCGCATACATAGAATAATCCATCCATTCATACCCAACTCGATACACATCCATCTGTGTGCCAAAAGGAACCGTGTCATTGACTTTTTTTGCTCGACGATAAACCAAACTCCGATAAATGCGATTAATAGGCCGACCTTCTGTATCTGTCTCCACAAAATATTGCATAATTTCAGGGCGCAATTTTTCCAATAAATAGCGACCATTTCCAATAACCGGGAAATTTCGCCTGATGGCTTGATGCGTTTGAATCATATCCATAATGCCTATCAAAATAATGGGAGCCACAATTATCAAACTCCATAAAATAGGTTGCCAAAATTGATAAATAACCGCAATAGTTATTAACAGTAAACTCGCGATAATAATAAACGCATTTCTCACAGTCATTGTAAATTTCTCCTTTTAATTACCATCATTTTTTCTCGTGTCATTTCGTGCATTGAATATTGAATTCCGCCCATACCGATACCGGAAGAATCTCTCCCGCCAAATGGCATCCAATCTACACGAAAAGCCGTGTGATCATTCACCATGACAGCTGTGGCGTCTAACTTGTTTACACAATCCAAAGCAATATCCAAATCTTTCGTAAAAACAGAAGCCTGAAAATGGACATCCAATCCATTGGCTATTTTGATAGCATCATCCCGATTTGAATAGGAATACACGCACACAACAGGGCCAAATATTTCCATCGTGGACACTTTTGCATGTGTATCAGGATTCAGCAAAACAGTCGGCGCATAACACGTATCTGAAATACGGTTTCCACCGCATAATAATTCAGCACCGCCGTCCACAGCTTCATTTACCCATGTTTCCACTCTGTCCACTTCTCTTGGTAAAATGAGCGGTCCCACTTCAGTTTTTTCGTCTAATGGATCGCCCACCACTAATTTTTTTGCAAATTCTGCTAACCGATGCGCTACCAATTCACACAAACTTTCATGAACAAAAACTCGCTGGACGGAGACACATACTTGTCCTGCATGATAAAAACCACCCTTTGCTAATGTGGGTAACATTTCATCTAAATTTGCATCTTTCTCCACAATCACCGGTGCAGCACCGCCATGTTCCAACGCACATCGCGTCCCCGGTGCCAATTTAGATTTTAAATACCATCCGATTCGTGATGAACCAATGAATGAAAAATAATGCACTCGCTTATCTGTTACCAATTTTTCCGCTGTTTCATTATCACATATAATGGGCTGACACCATCCATCCGGCATCCCCGCTTCTTTCAATATTTCAATAAGGGCAAAACAGGATAAGGGCGTGGTGGATGCGGGCTTAATAATCACAGGACATCCGGCGGCAAACGCCGTAATGACTTGGTGAATAATTAAATTTAATGGATGATTAAATGCACTGACGGATACAACAACACCCATGGGTTCTCTCATGGTAAATGCCAATCTGTTTTCGGACGCTTTGGTGAGCCCCATGGGAATTTCTTCTCCTTTTAATTGACCAATATGTTCCGCCGCCAATTTTACGCCATTGATAGCCCTGATCACTTCTACTTTAGAATCTGTCAGCGGTTTCCCGCCTTCTTGTGTGGCAGTTTTTGTAAGTTCGTCAATACGGCTTTTCATGATGTCTGCTGTTCGTTCCAAAATGGCAATTCGTTCATAAGCAGGAATCCATTTGGAACGATCCAGAAATAAACTTTCCGCAGTTTGAAGTGCTTTTTCAACTGAATCAGCTCCCAACATTGGGATTTCCTTTATCAAACTTTGGTCATAAGGTGATCGTATTTTTAACATTTTTTTCATTTTATTTCTATTCCTGTTTTATCCTGTTATCCCGTCTATTCTATTACTCATAAAATGCAGGTTTTTTCTTTTAGTAACACATTCAAGATGGAATGATTCAAAGAATAATCCACCGCCAAATCGATTACATGAACTCCGTCTGTATTTAAACATTTGGATAATGATTTCCTGAATGCTTCATCGGATTCGGGTCGGTGTCCCGTGGCTCCATAACTTTCGGCATATTTCACAAAATCCGGATTCTTGTAATCCAATCCATAATTCTCAAAACCCATGCCTTCCTGTTTCCATTTGATCATACCGTAGGCACTGTCATTTAAAATAATCACGACCAAATTGAGCCCTATCCGAACGGCTGTTTCTAACTCCTGCGAATTCATCATAAATCCACCGTCGCCACAAACAGAAATAACTTTTTTCTCCGGATTGATTAATTTTGCAGAAATAGCAGATGGCAATCCTGCGCCCATAGTTGCAAGGGCATTATCAAGTAATAATGTGTTCGGTTCATAGCATCTATAATTTCGGGCAAACCAAACTTTATACACCCCGTTATCCAGTGTTACAATTCCATCATCCGGCAGTTCTTTCCGAATAATCCGAATCAATCGTTGGGGCAAAACGGGAAAACGATTATCTTCAGAATATTTTGCCAAATGATGTTTTACTTCACCTTTTATGCGTTCATAATAGGACAAATCCCAGTTGCTTTTATCTTGCACATGGGACGCAATTTTTGAAACAGACGTAGCAATATCACCCACCACATTCAGTTGGGGGAAATATACTTCGTCCACTTCAGCCGGAAAGAAATTCACGTGGATTACTTGTGTTCCGCCGGCTTCCATAAAAAAGGGTGGTTTTTCAATAACATCGTGCCCCACATTGATAATTAAATCAGCTCGGTTAATCGCACAATGGAGAAAATCATTATCCGATAATGCCGCTGTTCCCAAGAAATGATGATGTCGTTCGTCCACCACACCTTTGCCTAATTGTGTATTGAAAAATGGAATGTCTGTTTGTTCAATAAAATCGGTTAATGCTTTGGATGTCCTTTTCCGATTGGCACCGGCACCAATTAAAATTAAAGGCATTTTTGCCTTTTCAATCATTTTTGCCGCTTTCATAATACTGGATGTGTCCGCATCAGGTCGTCGGGAACTCACGACTTCAAAAATTCTATCATCACATTCTTCCGCTGCAATATCTTCAGGCAATTCCAAGAGGACTGCTCCGGGTCGCTCTTCCATTGCCAAACGAAATGCTTCCCGAACCCGGGGCGGAATATTATTTCCATTCACAATTTGAGTGGCATATTTCGTAATAGGACGAAACATATCCACAATATCAACAATTTGGAACCGTCCCTGTTTTGATTTTTTAATGGGTTTTTGTCCCGTAATCATAAGCATTGGCATGGCACCCAATTGAGCATAAGCTGCCGGTGTAGTAAAATTGGTAGCACCCGGTCCCAGCGTGGATAAACAAACGCCCGGTTTTCCTGTTAATCGTCCATAGGTCGCCGCCATAAATCCGGCACCCTGCTCGTGCCGGGTGAGAATTAACTTAATTTTAGAATTCTTGAGTGAATCCAAAAAATCCAAATTTTCTTCTCCGGGAATTCCGAAAATGTATTCCACACCTTCGTTTTCTAACGCTTTAATAAATAAGTCTGTTGCTTTCATATTTTCCTTTTAGCTTGACGAGATTACAGGATATTACAGGATGTTTTAAAAACATTTTCTTACGATACATTTAATCCCAATATTTTGTTTTTCAATCCTGTTTTATACTGTTATCTTGTCTAATTTAATATTCTTACTTTTCGTTTAATTTCAACTTTTTCCTCACCAAAATTAATGAGAAGCCCAACATCTTTTCTTGTAGAAGTAAGATAGTTTACCAATTGGACTTCATGGGATTTTGCCAAAGTTCTAATTGATTTATACTCGAGTATAATCTCGCCAATAACAAGTTTATCCGCAGTAAATTTTCCAACAACTTGATTTTCATAATAAACGATTATAGCCTTTTCCATTTCGTATTTTAAACCAATTTTATCGAATTCAATCGCCATGCATTTTGCATAAACTGATTCTAAATACCCGAAGCCCATTGTATTATACACTTTATAAGCACATCCAATAATCTGTTCTGTTATTTTTTCGTATTTCATTTTTAGCTCCTTTTAGCTTATTAGGTATGGTTAAAAAAAAATTATATTTATTGAAATTTTTTATTCACAATTTTATTTTCAATCCTGTTTTATCCTGTTATCCTGTCTATTCTTTTTTATCTTCTCCATGCATGAAATTTCTTCACCCAATTGAGTAATCCTTCCGGTGCATGTGCTTTTTTCCAATTTCCTGCGAGATATTTATTCGCTTCCCCCATAGTGGGATATGCATGAATGGTGCCTAAAATTTTATTCAACCCCAAGCCGTGTTTCATAGCAAGGACAAATTCCGTCAAAAGATCACCGGCGTGTGAGCCTACAATGGTTGCACCCAAAATGGTATCTTTCCCTTTGGGCGTGATTACTTTCACAAAACCACTATCTTCCCCATCCGCAATGGCTCTATCCAAATCGTCTAATCCGTAGCGAGTAACTTCAAAATCCAAGCCGCCTTCAATAGCTTCCTGTTCGTTGATACCCACGCGCGCCACTTCCGGGTCGGTAAAGGTTGTCCATGGAATGACTCTATAATCCGTTTTGAATTTTTTCAATGGACTAAATAAACTATTTACCGCAGCATACCAAGCTTGATGGGCGGCAAAAT